>Ga0335072_10000060_pt1 | contig 217464 bp, 183 predicted proteins | sample Lox_Sample_21_FD_206725 | JGI IMG/M metagenome (GOLD analysis project Ga0335072, IMG submission 206725) | Soil microbial communities from Loxahatchee National Wildlife Refuge, Florida, United States - Lox_Sample_2.1 | ecosystem: Environmental > Terrestrial > Soil > Wetlands | place: USA... | reverse complement strand
CTTGGAGGGAGCCAACGCCGCATCGATTGTTTCAGAGCCAAAGAGCTGGGCTGTTTATCAAAATTTCGGAATTGCAGCCAAAAGGAACACGAACTCATAAAAGCAGAAAATCGTATTCGAAGGCAGAAGGTAAGGTTGAACGAAAACACGGTGCAGCACCCATGCCGGGGTTTCGGATTGCGATCAGATCCGTCGCTGATCATTTGCCCGTCATTGCTGCCGGTGAGCATCCCACCCATCCTGTGGGTTCTGCCTCGCACGGTTTCTTTTGTTCAATAACACACGGATGCGCCGGAATTCGCCGATTATATGGCTAGGATTTGAAGGGAAAACGATGTTCTTCGTACTTCACTGGCCAAGTATTGTGGAGAGTCGGAATTGAGTGAAGGTGATTTAGGATGGTCTCAATCCTAATGGGACGACATCCGAGATCCTCGCTGCTGCCATGCCGAGGTGCAGGGTTGGTGGCTGGCCGACTCTGAAGTCTCGATTTTCTAAATTCCTCTACCACCGTCGACCTCCAAATTGACTCCAGTGATGAACTTTCCTTCGTCGCTAGCAAGAAACAAAACAGAGTTGGCTACATCCATAGGATCCGTCAGTCGGCCAAGAGGAACGTTACTGATAAACTTTTGATGATTTTCTGCAGTATTCTCCATGCCTGCGAAAGATGAGAAAAGACCTGTAGCAGAGAGAAGAGGTGCAATGGCGTTCACACGTATCTGGTCCGGCCCGTATTCCGCCGCAAGGCCTTTGGTAGCCTGGCGAGGTTGTTAGAATGTACGCGAGACTTGCGCGATAATACCGGTGCTCTCACGTTCGTTACTGCGCCTTTGCTACTGTTATACCAAACAAGACCCGGTCGGGGCCGTATGGAGCCAATGCTAGAAATATTGATTATGGCTCCACCTGTTCCTTGCTTTTGCATCTGTGGCACTACCGCCTGTACGGACAGGTATATGGATTTGACGTTTACCGCAAACACGCGATCGAACTCCGCAGTGGTGACTTCTAGTGTTGGCTACAAGGTCGTTAGCAAGCCTGACTTCGTTTTGATCAATGTTACGGCTCATGCCGACCTTGTTCCTGTATGATGTGCCTGCATTATTCACAAGGATATCTAGGTGGCCGAACTTCTCAATTGCAGTGTCCACGGCTTTCTTCCAGTCACTTTCTTGAGTGACATCCATCTTGATTGAGACGCTGTTAACACCAAGTCTTTCAGCCATGGACGAGGCACCAGACTCATTGAGATCAGCAATGATAACTTTGGCACCTTCTTCGATGAAACGCGTTGATATTGCAGCTCCAAATCCGCTCGCACCTCCTGGACCTACGTCAGCTTGGGAAATACTAAGTTCATTGCAGCAACTTACCCGTAACCAGAGCCACTTTTCCTTGCAATCTATCGCCAGGCATTTTGAATTACGCTGATGAATTATGCTGATGTTTTACTCTGGTATTTGGTAACTGAACTCTAGAGCTTGAAATTTATTTGCTCTAGGTCGTCATGCCACCTCTACCGTACCCAAAGCAACCAAATGTGGGGAAGAGACAAAGCGATAACGGAGCGCCGTTCTACCCGAAGCTTATTTCATCCATGGATCATAAAGCGGCGTTGAAAAGGTCTGAATAGCATGGACTTTAAAGGTAAGGATTGATTCAGATCCGATATTGCTTGTACGATATCGTTTGTAAGACGTGAAACCATAGAAGTGAATTTTAGTGCACGGGTCTCAGGTATTTGGAGACGGAGGCTCTTCTCGATTCGGCATATCATGTTCAACAAGTACTCGGCATTGAGTTCGCATTGGTTACAATACTATCACTTTGCCTCTAAACAGATAAAGACTTGCGGTACTCTTCTGCCAATTCCGTTGATGTTCAATGAAGTCCATGGCATACAACGCGAACTCAGTGACGAGGAACCAAACGGTTGCGGCTGTACTGAAGCGAGGAGCATAGTCTGGAGCAATATCTTACATATAGGAAATTCGTGAAAATCCGTTTGCGAGTGGCGTTCGGACTGTAGATAGTGATGTGGTGAGTACAACATAAAGTCAATTTGCTAGACGAAGAGAGCAGAGAGGCTAGATCAAGGAATTGTAGCACATGCTAGCGTTACGGGTAAGAGTGATTCATTCATCACTGGTGCTGTGAACAATAGAAGCTTTTACTACTGGTCAAAGAACCTCGAACGGTTGGCGTCTTTTTGCTCGAGTTGATGTTTATATTGTTGTAACCGCCAATTGGTCAGTGCAGTGAATATGTACAGTGTTTTATGCATGTCTCTGATCTTCCATCGTAGTCGAAAGATAAGCGAGACCCTGAATGTCTTTATGTTGAAAGGTTACAAATCCATCGATGTCGAAGAACTACCGCTCAGCAATGGTGTCACCTCGCAGCTTTGCACGCATATCCCACTTTCCCTGTAGACGACATGAGTTAGCAAATAGTATTCGCTAGAATTCGTTTCAGATGCAGCGAAAGGCTTGGTGTTCCGCGTTCAAGATTCTTGCCAATGCTTGCGGCGTTTCGAAGAAGGCGAGCTTTTGCCCATATGAATTGACTTACATCCCACTTCCAGGCAATATAGCCTACCACACCGGGGATGAGGATAATATACAGGAAGGAGGTCCATGCGGTCTTCGGTGTCCATCGGAAGTACTCGTGTCGATGAACGTACATATCTGCGAAGAGACAACTTAGCGATGGTACCGCTATCCATCGGGCAGCGCAGACTTACTCGCATATTTGACAAGCGCCGGATCCATGTGGACAGCTGCAGAAGATGTTAGCCAAATTTATCATTCGGATTAGCTGTCGATAGGCGAGGTGTGAGTGGACGTACTATCATGGTGATGACCGGCCAATCGCACGGCCGTCCGCCGGAACATGGTTGGAATGGCCGACATCTTGAGCGAGCTCTGGGGATGTGGCGAACTCAACTCAAGCTGTCTGGTAGGTCAATGGCGATGTGGGAGCCTGGAGGGATTTGGATGAAATGGCGTGCAGTGGTGGGACACGATCGAGCTTGAAGGTTGTAAAAATGCCAAGAGCTGAAGACGCACAACCGCCAAACGAAGGTCATCAGGCATCAAGGCATAGATTTGTCAGCCTAAGGCAGAAGCAGCGAGTGCACAGCAATCGTTGGTTAGACGCTGACCACTGCAGTTTTCGGCTTCGAATGCGCAACCTGCATCCAATGTCGCACTGTCGTCATTCAATCCATCCTTCAAGATTTCCATTGTACACTAAACAATCAGAAACATACGTTGCAGGAGCATCTTTCCTCCGTTGTTTCACTCTAGCCATCAACATGAAGCCTTCATCACAGGTCTCCACTAGCCCCACGCGCGAAATCTGTAGGCACATGCGTAAACTGAGGAACGGCTAAGCTTGAACCAAACCGCCATGTAAAGGAGGAGAAGCTATAAAACATCGGGTCGGACCGATCTAACAACGCTTCTCCACTCGAAATAGTATTTCTTTCTCACTCTTTGATCAGATTATCAGCACTTTCCATCGTTGTCATTGGCTGTGTGATAAATTAAGCCGTCCTTACATAAGGAAACCTCGGTTGGCTGATCAAGCATAAAGAAGAAGCTTGGGTACAATCGTCCTTCTTGCAACATTGCTTTTCCTGTTAGATTGCAGATTTCTTTAGACGTAGGGCAACAATGGCAGAGGCTTCGACGACAGACAAAAAGCCACCGATCACAGTGTACTGGTACGCAAACGAATCCCATTGCACATATGGCAGTATCGGCCAGCTTTGATCGATCGGAGATTCCGAAGGCCAGGCCAGTGGAACGGACTCGAAATGATAAGCAGCCGGCTCATGTATTGTGCAATTTTATCCCAAGCGTGCGGGCTAATTCTCATCCCCTGCTAGGCTCAACAATTCGCGAGCGCACAGGATCGTGTGGCTGCTGGAGGAGCTCAAGGTGGAGTATGAGCTGAAAATCTACAAACGCGGAGACGACATGCTAGCTCCAGACGAGCTGAAGAAGATCCATCCACTAGGAAAATCGCCGATTATTGGTGTACAGGGCCCGAACATGACACAGCCTAAAATCATCGCCGAGTCTGGACTAATCGTCGAGTATCTGATCGATCACTTCGGCAAAAGCATGATACCTACTCGGTATATTGCAGGTCAAGAGGACCAGCTTGGAGGAGAGACGGAGGAATGGCTACGGTATCGATACTTCATGCATTACGCGGAGGGTAGCCTGATGACATTGATGATCTTGGCCTTATTCATGAACCGTGAGTGCCGCCGACCCTTCAAAGACTACCCTGCATGACAAGAAAGCTAAGATGGTGATGGTGTGGAGCAGAAATCAGGACGGCGCCGGTGCCATTCTTCATCAAACCAATCACGAGAGGCATCGCAGACCGAGTGGACAAGCTGTTCCTGAACAAGAACATCAAGACTCATTTCGAGTTTCTAGAGGAGCAGCTGGCATGCAGCCCGCAGAACGGAGACTTCTTTGCCGGCCCGAACCTGACGGGAGCTGACATCATGATGATTTTCCCGCTGGAAGGGGCTGCTAAGCGGGACCGCATGGCCGCTGAGAAGTATCCCAAATTAACGGCGTACGTTGAGCGCATACACGCGAGGGAGGCCTATGGAAGAGCGATGAAGAAGCTGGAGGAGATGACGGGAGAGCGGTTCGATCTGTCATTTGACGCGCAGAAGCGATAGCAGAAAGAAGAAAGCGATGAAGTGAGGTTGCTTGCAGGGCCAATTAACGGCTTTGGTGGAGTGACTCCGTGACTATTTCTGGTCGCGATATTTGGGGTTGACGAGCGCTGATTGGGCCGGGCGTGGTATGCCTCAGGATTCTGACATAAGAAGCCGCTCCAAAATGAGCGCTTTAAGGGCTTTGACGGCCCATGACCAGCCCATGCAGCGCTGCATCCGTCCAACGATAGCCGGCAATTATTGTCATTATGCATTGAGCATAGTTCTGAGTGTACTTGACGGCTTTAAATGGCTCTTTTATCTTCAGCATTGACGTACTGGCCCTCCACCCATCCCACCTTAGCAGCGGGATTTGTGTTGACCCGGAGTCGCATGCATTGCTATGATCATCAGCCACTTTTTCCAAATACATGATTACAACTTCTGCAAGACGGCAGGTGTACCTTACATGAGATCCAGTGGCGAGTATCTGCAGCTAGGCAAGGCAGCAATGCGGACGACTCGGGTGTGGAGAAGGCAGACACGGGCGAAAGCGTTGTGATTTGAGTTGGAGACGAGAAGCGTTGCCACCGTTAAACGTTCAACGGTCCGCGCTTCGGGCCTCTCGGATGGCCGAGGAATGGTGGGAGCAGCCCGGCGGGCGTGGCCGGCGTAGGTACGGTAATGTAGGCAGGCGTGGGCAGGACGCGGAGGGTTTAGTGGCTAAGTTGGCGAGCGGCGGGTCCGGGCGCCCCCCCCGAGCCGCTAATTCCAACGCGCTACTCGCTACTCGCCAACGTCTCCTCGCTGCTTTCTCTCTTTCGCGCTTCTCTTTCGCCTCCCCCAAAAAAAAACACCCATCTCTCCAAATACGTCGCCCATACCTCCCCCAAAGCGCTGACTCACCCCCCGAATCGCACGGAAGCGCAATGACACTCCCTTTCAAGTCGTCCGTTTCGTGAGATTACGCACAGCCACTCTCCCGAATGGCGGGATCGTCATGTATTATAAGAACTGCCTGACGAGGTCTGCCGTGGCCACGCCTAGGCTTGCCCTCTGCCATTAGATCAACACCACCGACAATTATCAGCATCCGGCACATCCACACCTATATCTTTCCACTCGGCCTCCGTCACTCCCTTCGGCACCTTCTTCAGTCCAACTAACCTTCAGACACTCAAAATCCACTGAAACCAAGCTCTTGAGTCTCCCGTCACTCGAATCGCATCCAATCCTCGCAACCAAGTGCTTACTCCCAAATCTCCTTTGGTCTCCAAGTATCCGAGCCGCCTCCCGTCTTATCCTTACTCCTTCGTTGTCGACCTCACTATCCAAGCGTCTCAGTCATCCTCCAAAAATTTCTGAGCTCCTCGAAGCTTCATCGCGCATACTCGAGCTTAAAAAACTCAGACGAGCCGCGACCATAGTCGCTCCCACGACAACTCCCTTCCGCCGTCACCCGGCTAGTCAATGAGCCATTCTGGTCCAACATCGCGAAGGAATACCGTGCGATCCAACGACCAACTCCCGCTTACTCCCGTCGTACCCAGCAATACCAGCAGTAATGCCGCATATCGAAGAACGAGCATACGGAATGACCAAAATACTTCGGCCTCGCAAGCGTCGACCCCCTCCTCCGTAAATCCTTCGGTGGTAGAGGATACGGGATATCAGCCAGGAGCTGCGATATCCCATCCAGCTGCTGGTCAGGTGGTCGAGGCGAGCATTGGCCAGTTCGAGTACCCGAACCAGTACACCTTTGCTGCCGGCGGCCCTTTGATGTGGGACTGGAGCAGCAACAATATGGATTTTGGCGATTTTACAACCACATTCTACGAACCACAGGGTCAGCTAGCTGGCTCCGACATACCCTCACAGCATTCAGTGCTATCCGACTTCAGCACTCCCTACCGTGTAGGATCTGAATCGTATCCCTCAACAAACCTACCCACTACAACCTTAGCTACCGACCATACACTCTCACTTACTAACCCATCACCAATAACGCAGCAATTGCAGCAGCAAGCTGAGCTTCTTCCCACCCCTGTCACCGCCGAACCAGGTCAAGCGCCTGGTCAGATACGAGCGGGGATGAAGAGGAAAGCTGAAGAGGCGGTGGCAGCCTCCACAAGTACCCCAACGGCATCTGCTGCCACTCCAACTGCACCGGCGATAGCGATCCCTTCGCCTGCGAAGCGTCAATCTCTGCTCAGAACAAATTCGTCTACAGCGCAGGCATCAAGCTCCAGAGCGGTCATGACAAGAAGTCAGTCGCATTCGCAGTCCACTGCTCCTCTGCCTCCACCACCGCCGGTACCGGCCATGCCTAAGTCGCCGAGCGACACGGAATCACCCAGAGGTAGTCAGCATCCCGTTGCAGAACCCTCATCGTCACGCCAATCGGCCGCTGCAGAGTCTAGCATGAAGAAACCTGAAAAAAGGGCTGACAAGCAATCGGAATCCCCAGGAAAGGACGTACGTAGGATAGCGGAGATTCCCAAGTTTTCATCCGTGCTGCCGGCCGGCAAGGTATTTCCAATACAGATTGGATCGGAGCTATTTCGACTCTCTGGAGCCTCGATATCATCCGATGGTCAGTACATCCGTCTCTCGTGGGAACCAGAACAAGAAGCTGACGCTTCTAGAGCACCCTCATATTTCTCTCATTACTTTAGTGAACAGTTGATCCAGACTGGTGGCCGCGCCAGCGCCATCAAGACTTTATACATAGACCGGGATCCCGTGACATTCCGCGACATAGCACTACATTTACAAGGTAGGACAATGTTTTTGGATTATGCCATGGCTAAATGAGAATTAAGTGAACTAACTTTATGGAGGCTATCATGTAAAGCCGAAAGATGGCGCACATTTCGTAAAGCTTTTTGCTGACGCGCAGTTTTACTCACTGCCTCGGCTAACACAGCAACTGTTCAAATCAGAGATATACATTCGTGTCGGCAACCGGGATTTTCAGATCCCGCGCGACATTTTCTCATCGCCTGGAGACTCACCAAACTACTTCAGCTTAGGTTTTGCGCACTTTTTCAGCACACCATCCGAAGTGTTTCCCGGACTCGACCGACAAACACTACTCCGACCGCCGTCGATCCTACCGCCAATAGTTCCAAACCGCAACGGCGACGTGTTCGCTGACCTTTTGCGGCTGCTGCAGGGCTACGACGTGTACATTCGCGACGAGGGTCACCGCGCGGAGCTGCTTCGCGACGCGCGCTACTTCCACCTGCGCGGCGTGGAGCAGAAGCTGATACCGTGCGACACCAGCTTCAACCTGGTGCGAGGGCGGCGCGAGATGCTGATCAAGCTGGAGGACATCCGGCAAAGCGGGGTGGGGTTCACGCCGGACGCGAACTCACCGGGCGTGTTCCGCGACAACTCAGGCGCGTCCAAGCCGGCCACGCCGCTGTCGGCGCACGAGCAGGGCCAGAGCATCCCCACTGGCTGCATCTCGTACCAGCGGCCGTTCGTGGACGACCGCGCGGCCGACCTGGTGCTGGAGCTGAGCGGCGCCGAGGCCATGACGGTCGACGCCGCCGCCATGCGCGCCGTCTTCCAAGACAAGACCAAGGCGCGCATCTCGTCGCTGTTCTCCGTCATCGCCAACAAGCTGAACCTGCCGTCCACCGTCCCGCTCGGCCTCATGATGATGCAGTCCGGCGGCGGGGTTGCCGCGCAGCCCGTCTCGCCCGCAAACAGCGGCGTCAGCGGCGAGCGCGTACGCGTGCGCGTGGGCCGCGACGCCCACGTCGAGCTGGACGGCGCGGTGGTGGAGTGGGCGGAGCGAGACGTGGAGGCGGAGCGGCGCGGTGGCGCGTCGGCCGCAGCGGAGCGCGCTCTGCCGCCAGTCAGGCGGTGGAAGGACGGCGTCGACATCGGCCTCGGCGTGGAGTGGGTTGTGGCCAAGTCGCAGTGGCGCCTGCGCGTCGAGGCCGCCGAGGATGATTCCTCCCGCGTCGAGGTCGTCATGCAGGCTGTTCGCATTCAGGCGCACACTGAGGAACGCTTTCGGAATGCTAAGCGCGGCTTCTTGACTTGATATGGGAATTTTTTTCTCGTAAGGGAGGTTTTTTATGTTTACGGCCTGATATCTCATTTCGCCTTTTCTTATTTCTAATTTAGTCATCTCGGATCGGTTCTCGTGGCTACGTACTTGCCACTGGCAAGGAATTTGGGCATCATTCTTGGGTGGTGCATTGTATGGAGTTCAACTTCGTCGCATTCGCTATTTAGGCAAGGTTCGCCTTATGATTGAAACTCTTTCTGTTTGGTATGGGATCACGGGCATGATCACGACGTATTTCTGTTGGATTATTATTCTTCAGCGAAGCTTGCATCATAGCATCGTTTTCACTTTCTTACTATCTTCACTCCGTGCCGCCGAAGACAGCGAGCCATATGGAGAAGTGTCATTGATAAGTAAATTGAGAGATTGAGTTAAGCGTGAAGCGTTAAGTTCTTTCCTGGTGTTCCCACTGTGATCGTATTGTGCTGAACTGACCACCATGTATGTGTGCTCTATAATTGCTATGTGAGAATGAGACCGAGAACTTAAACTTCGAAGCTGTATTAAGAGTAAACTTAGTAGATTCTCTTCGTATTTAACTAGAAGTAAGTGACTATCTTCTCACCCATGCTTAAACCACAGTATTCCCTTGCCTACAGCAGTAAAGTGATACGTTGTCCGGCCCCTGAGTATCCCCAGGGAGTGTGCATTTGACTTTTCTTACAGGCTATGACGACCCTTTCATCGAATTTAGCCAAATCCCGAGCAGCTCCAAAGCCAAGATCACAATGAGAAAGTTATGCGCTGGTGGACATAGATTGAACATAACTGTACTCGACCCGGCCGCAGCCGCCGACAGTCAATTCGACTCCCTATCGGATTCACTGACTCCATCTTGTATCGCGGAGCTACGTGGAAGTGTGAAAGGCTAGACGATAATGGCCACGTGCTGGAGACGTGTGTTAATACGAGGTCCGTCAGAGTTTTGGATAAATGAGCAGTCTAGAAGAGGTAAATCGATGGATGAAATAGGGTGGGCTAAGAGCCTTAAAAGAGCTGATGTCCACTTTATGAGTGGGTCCAATGACTTTGGCCTAGACTCCAATAGATTCCCTGCCACCTTCCACAGCAGTGCCTGCAGTTATGGTAGAATGACTTCCAGGCACGGACTCTCCATGTAGCAGTGCGCTCGCCCGATTCCGCGTTGCTGGCCTGCTGGTTGGAGTTCCAAGATCGGCTTCGATCCCCGTAGATCATGACATCCTTTCTGGTACTTATGGTGACTTCTCCAGTTCGCTTGGAAGGAAGCAGCATATCAGAGTCGGTGACATTGCCTATGCGACAAGCTGGATAAGCTATAGCGAGCAGGTTATAGGGCGGTCGTCATTTCGAAATCATGTTTCGAGGTCATATATTGCACGTCATGGGCGAGTTGAAAACAGGACTGCTTGGGAGATGGTGTTTCATCTGGGATCAGGGAAGTACGTAACATTGTCGTTGGTACACGATGAGACCAACGAGACTTTGATCTCGACGGCAGTTGTCTTGCTGTTTACGCGTTGCATGTTGCCGATGAGTGGCATTGGAAACGGGATTGGACGGCTGAGTGAAGGGCAAAGCGGGCTTTGGTTGAGAGTGCAGCAAAAAGTGCCTGTTCCTTGGCACCCCATGCCCTAGTCCATGCACATCGTTGAGCGCCAGAGCCAGCAGCTCCACGGCGGCGGTGGCTGGCTTTTTGGCGCCCATCTGACCGTGTCAATTCTCTCCCTTCGGCCCTCCTCTCGGTTCCATCTCGCTAATTCTTCCTCAAGTCCGTTCAGCGGCGTTGTAACCGCTTGAACGGCTGTTCTTGGCAAACGTGTCAGGAGTTCGGTTTCGCGCTTCTCGCCGACCTTCATGCTGCTTTTCGACGGACCAGAGCTGCAGACTGCAGTTGAGGAACGATTGACCGTTCCTGGCCTTTCGAAAACAGGATGGGAGGAAGTGATGATGGAGTCCGGTCGGTCCGACAGAACCACTCAGATCTCACGAACATATACTCCCTAGAAGTCCAGCATTCCCTGCCCACCGGCCAATCTCCTGCGCTTGGTACTTAAGTTTAGAGCAGGAGTAATCGGTGGGCCCTGTGCTTCAGCGAAATGAGCAGCGTTGATGTGGTGTCTCGGTGCGCCCGGGCTGGACGTATTGGGCGGTCAGTCACCACCTCGAAGCTTCCCTTCCCTACCGTACCGTACCGGCTTATTGGAATGCAGATGGTGGCTTGAAGCCATGGTAACAGCGTGTCTTGCATGATTGAATCTAGCCCGATTTCTCCTTTACGTTTCTTGTCTTCTAACCAACAGCCTCTCACGACCATTCGTCTTGCGTCGCCGGCTGTACTTTAGAAACCGTCTGGCGCCCTTACGGATCCGCGCTGCGAGCTAGCATCATGGCTTTCACCTCCAAGAGCTGACAGCCTCAGCCTCCGATAATTACATGCCGCCTCCCCCAGACTCTTCTTTTCGCGCTTCTTTCTTTTTCCCTCTTCTTTCACTCTGCTAAATAAAGCTCTTCACTCCGACTACATATTTTGGGGGTTTCGCTTCATTTTTCGGGTAGTCAAATCCCCTGTTCGTGCACAACCCGTCGGCCAGCGCTTCCATCCTCGAGCTTCGATTCGTCAACCGCGGTGCCTCGTCCGGTTTTGTGTGCTCCACCAGGCATTGCGCGCGCCAAAGTCACGGGCGTTACTGGACCAGAGCCAGTAACAAGTACCATTATCCACGTCCTGAGCATTCTAATTTGTTTGGTTCGCACGGGAAGCCTTCCCTCGCCGCACTCCCACAGCTTCGGTCGATCAAATTCGAGCATTCTCACTGGTCTGCCTTGCATGTTCAATTATCATCCCGGGACACCTCTCATGGAGAATTCGCGGTTGAACCTAGGAGGATATCAATAGAAAGCAGTTTAAATGAGACGCTCTTTCCGCTGGCAGTTCTCCATGTTCAACGAACCTCTTCCCGATTTCGAGGACATGGAGACCACTACGCTCGTAACGTTCATGCTGTATGATTTGTCTTTCCACGACATATTGGCATCTACTAAATTTCATTCTATAGCTACCACCCCGGAGCACGAACCGTCGAGCTCCTCGGTTCCTGGGATAACTTCTCCGAGCCTTATCGCCTGGAGAGGGATAGCAGGAAAGGGTTCGGTCATTGGACGGGATGTCACACATTCAAAGACATTGTATGTGATGGTGATCTTGACGGGCCTCCATCTCCAAAGCGTGATGGCGGTCTGAAACAGGGAGGGACTTACTGGTACTATGTATGTTCCTGGATGTAGTGATACCCTCAACGATGATCCTAACTTCTTGTCAGTACCGACTCGATGGTGTCGAAGAGCATTTCAATCCAGCTCAGCCTACAACCACGTCGTGTCCATTCCTACCTGGTCAGACACTTAATGTATTTGATGTGCCTCAGCAGATTCGACAATCAGGCAACAGGAGAACCGATTCTGTGGTGCTGTCATATACTGTGCATACCTTGGATCCAGAAAGTAGATACACCAATCCTCGACCACCACCAATGCCACCAGCTGTTAGACCCAAACTACCCAAGCTCATTACTCCAGCTTGTAAGTGTAAGAGTTCGATATGCTTCGTTCAGGAAGGCTGACACTCGCAAGTTATGGACAACAAGAACAAGTTACCATCGTTTAGGGACCGACCATGGACTGCAGGCGTTAAGTTGTCAAAAGATGATCTCGACATGATGTTCCCAAGCATCAAGCGAAATATCAAATCAGCCTCAGACTCACCATCTAGCCCTCTCCGCACAGCCTTCTCTCATCTTAAGGGACCAGTATCTGCATTGACTCCTAGCCAAGGTGGAAGAGGCCGTTCTCGTACACTTCATCCGGATCGGGCGAGATCGTCGAGAACCAATGATCCATCGATTAGCGAGTTCCGATTGACTTGGCCGCAATCTGCGGTCTCTTCTTCATCACAATCCTCAGATGCTTCACCAATTGACTTTCCATCTCCTCGTCCGGAAAGTCCAATGGAGCTCGCGCCCAATGGGCAACAATTATTGCCCAAAAAGCGACGATCGCTTCAAAAGCTACTTGATGTTGAAGATGAGCCCGAGACTATGGATATGTTCCCAACTCCCGGATCAATGCGTGTAAGAGGACGCTCCACCTCAGCCGCGGACCACCGTCACCACCGGAGACGATCGTCTGAAGAGTATGGTGTGAGAAGATCATCATCTCAGGGTCGCCTTCGAGCTCCATCGCCTCTACGAAATGTAGTCTCTCAGGATGGAAATTTCTCCGTGGTTCGTATTCCGGAGGATATTCAAGAGGTGGATTGGGAAGATATGCGATCACCAAGGAGGCTGATTGAATCATCGCCAGCATCCTGCTCACCATTAGATGTCAACAAAGAGCTTCCAGCTTTGCCATCGTATCTCATCCCTGATCCGCTATTCTCACGGGCACCGAAGAGCGAAGATGAGGAATTCACATCGGACGCCGCACTCGCACCCTTCTCGTCGCCACGGAGTCACTTTTCGATTTGGAGCACTGCGTCGGAAGATGATCCAGGATCTCCGATTACCGACAACAACACAAATTCCCCCACATTGAGCTCGGTCAAGGATGCGTCAACAGGCGTCTGCACGCCACAGCATTCCTCTCCGCCGCAGCAGTCAATGGATGAATTCTTGATCAAGGAGGATCTGAAATCGTTGACGATCGAACAGCCGGATAGAGACCCATTCGAAGTCCTCATGGACGGCAAGACACCCACCGCAGCATCATTCCAGCTACACGGCGTGAATGCCAACGAGCAGGTCGAATCGAAGCCTTCGGTGGGTAATGTGCAAATGCCTCACCAATCTATGCAAATGCAGGATCTGCTCGATCAATTCGACTATCTTGGTGCTGCGGTCTTGTGATTGCGGTACTCATCATTATGCGGGAAATCGCATATGGAATGGAACGAAATTTTCTCAAGTCACTCGCTATTTACGATTCCGCATTCCAAGGACTCGGCGTTAAGTGGTTGAAAAGCGTCAGCTCGAACAGAGGTCTCGGGAACGTTTACAACCGCATGTTTTGCTAGCTGGATTGGCGTACAGTAAGAGGCTCAAGATGTGAGCGAGAAATGCGTAATGTGGCAATGGTCCCGCCAATCAGTCCGCTGCGGGTCATCCGCCACTGATGTTTTTTTCGCGGCGGCGGTATGAATTCGTGTATATTAGCATTGCTAGGCGGCCACTATTGCTGTTGCGCGTACGATGATGAATGCACGACCTGACAAGCTCACGCTACTCCGTATGCTCCAACTTTACGTTCAATGCCGTGAATGACTATGATGCTGGAGCCTTGGACAGAGAAGAAGAAGAATAGGACTTAGAAAGCATTCGCAAAATCCGTGGCACATGGTTCGTCATCTACCGGTGCGTGACGCATCGCGCAGTTGAGGCTGTGCCCGTCACCCGTTGCGCACTTGGCACTTGGCAGCCAGCAGCATCCATCAAATTGATGGCATCCAGAAACGCAATTCGTGCAGTTGCTTCTTCCCCTCTTCTTCGGAATCTCCTCTACGTGCTGCATCTTCAAAAACGCCTCGTAGTTGGGAGAATTGCCTAGTGCCCGCTACTCTACGCTGACCTGCATCCCACTTGGCTTGAGCTTGCCAGGACCCTTCGATCTGCGCTTTATACCCGAACCACAGCTCCTTACACAGCTGCCTACTTCTGGCATTTTCGACTACCGACAACAACAATAACAACAACAACCTGAGCAGCAGCAGCGTCAAGCCGCAACAGTCACTCACGTGCACATTAAGCGCTGCTGCCGGTCCACTCCACTTTCGACATGGTGATCAAGCGTTTCACAGGAATACTCGGCAGCAGGAGAATTGGTAAGGTCTGTCCCACCCATCGGCAAACAAGGCTGACTGATCTCGTACAGCAGGTGGCTTGGTTGGTGATGGTCTGCCCGAGGGTGATTCACCTGAGGCCGTAGCCGGAAGGAGCGTAGTATGTGTCTCCGTCAACTCGACGCTGGATGAGTTGTAGCTGACAAGACTTCGAAGCGGCTTTTCTGTGAGTCTGGCGGCCCAAACAATGCGGTAAGTGGTACAATGACTGCTACTCATACACAAGTGCTACGGAATATGAATTAACTCTTGCTTATCAGGAAGAGGAAGTTCTCCATCTGCCGGTTCTCGTCGAGGCCACCGAGTCCTCTCCGCAAGCTGCCGCCGTCGCCGCCCAGCAGATCCGAAAGTTCCTCGCAAAGGATAATTTCAATCGCCCTCACGTCCAATACAATGCCGTCATGTTGATACGAATATTGGCAGATAATCCAGGCGCGACTTTTACGAAGAACGTTGACAAGAAATTCGTAGAGACAGTCAAGGACCTTCTACGCAATGGCAAGGACCCGAGCGTCCAGCAGATACTACGCGAAACTCTTCACGGTCTGTACACGGAGAAAGCCTATGATATGAACATGGCCAATCTGTTTGCCATGTGGGGAAAAGAATCCGGACTAGGTGCTCAGAGACCGCCGCCAAACGCTGCATGGCAGCAACTCCAGCAACAGCAGGAAAGAGCTTGGAACCGAGGAACCCAAAACAATCATTCGACAGCTATTCCAGCTCCGGCAGAACTCGCTGCACGTATTGAAGAAGCAAAGACTTCTGCAAAGCTACTACAACAGCTAGTCCAAATGACACCGCCGAGCGAGCTTCAGAGTCACGAACTTGTTAAGGAATTCGCTGATCGTTGCCAGACTGCACAACGAAGTATACAAGGCTACATCAACTCGGAAAATCCCCATCCGGACGATGATACCATGCAAACGTTGATCGAGACCAGTGAGCAGCTTAGTCTGGCCGCAAGCAAGTATCAGCGTGCCTTACTCCAGGCACGGCGAGCAACCGCCGGTCAGCAAACTACTCCTCCACCACTACCTTTAAGGAGCGATGTTGTTAATGGCACGGCACCAATTCAAAAGAATTCCGTCCCAACTCTATCCAAACCCACTCTCCCAATCCGCAAGAACCAGAACTCCACTGCCGAAACGAGTGCTACCTTCGTCCCGCATGGTCTTCCTCCGCAGCTTGCACAGCCGACACAGTCCGTACTGCCCGTGCTACCCACGCAGACAGCGCAATCGGAGCCTTCTAACTACTCACCGCCTCCTGCCCCACCTCCAGGTATGCAGGACCGGCTGGAGCGGCGCATCTCGGGCCAAGGCCTTCCGCAAAGTTCTCCTGGCCACGTTCGCTCGCCTTCGAGTCCAAACAGCTTGTACTCAGAACAGGTATTCGTACCGTCACCGGAGCGACGTCGAAGCGACAACGATCCGTACCGCGCCGACTCGCCATCTCTCAACGCGCCGATCCTGGCGCTACCAGGTCGCGGCAGCTTCGGCCCAGGACGAAGCCAGCCTCCGCCAGCGCCGTTCTTGCCCGCCGACAGACCCGTTCCAGCCGTCGAGCTGCCCACGCCCGGCTACGCAAACCCGTTCTCCGACACCGCGCACAACGTGCCCGACACCAACGACGACGACGAGGACCCCACAGACACGCTGTACCGCCCACCCGCCGGCAGCGGCGGCCCAACAAGCATGACCGCGCGCGTGGCCGCCGCGCTGGCAGCCGCCAAATCCGGCAACAAGCGGAACGGCGGCGGCGCCAGTGCGGGCGACGCCAGCACCAGCGCGACGCTGGGGCGGCCGCCGCCGCCGCAGCCCGAGCTCTCATGGACCGGCGACCAGGCCAGCTACCATCCCGGCTACCACACCACGGCCAGCTATCGCGCGCGCCAGGACAGCGCGCTCAAGGGCCTGAGCATGAGGGGTGCTGCTGGTGGCGAGGAGGAGAAGGGTTTGGGTACTGTGCCGGAGGGTGCGGATCGTTGAGGTGGAGGGAGCGAGGGTTGCATCGTTCTTGGGTTTGATGGTTTCTTTGATTTTTTTGCGCCGGTCTGCGTTTGGCGAAGGTTGGAACAGATCAGCGAGCGTTTGATATATCCCCTTTTGCGACCATGTCTGCTAAGTTACTGTAGATGTAGGATGTGCGTAGTCGGACGAAATTCAATTTGCTGACACGGGTCACGTTTGCATTGAGAAGTGCATAAGCTTGCAACGACGCCATGGTGATGCTCACAGAGCGAGACGGGAGAGCTTGAATCGCACTATTTCCAGTGCTGCAGTCCTTTCTATGTCATATCATCCCACGTCTTATATCTACTCTCCTTTGATTCGGAGCCGTGCGCCAACCGTGTGCCTTCACAATGCCTCTCGGATTTATCATATACACATACATCAGATTACGCTTCTGGAGGTTTCTTTAACTCGATTGGAGGCAGTATGTACTCCGGACAACTCCATTCATGGCGAGTTAAACACTTCTCACATTACGAACTGTCCTGTGCCTGAGAAAATGAGTTAGCACTCACCTCATAAAGAGGAAAGGTTTCAAGAGTACATTGGCCCTTTAACCAATTCACACTATCCCCATACGCGTTCACCCTTTAATGCTCCTTGCATCTCCTTATCACTAGCTTCGCTCCGTCCTTCCTCTACAGCAACGAAGTCGTACTCCTGCCTCGGACTCTGTATAACAAAGAATACAAACTCCCCTCCCTGGCCACTTTCTCTGATGGCATTCCTCACAACGTGCATATCGCACGGTCCCACGGACAGGAACGACCCCGGCTCCATTTCCCAATCCCTCACCTCGTCTTTCGTAGTCGTCGTAATAATACCACGGCCAGAGAGTGGGATGAAATAGTCCCACACCTTAGTGTGCATGTGGTTTGGGACTTCGCCTCCGGGAGGGACGCGAATGACGGTGAATTTACCTTAGAGACACTGATATTAGTAAAGCCCACATAGGAGTTGGAAATTAGGAATGTCCCAAATAGATCGCCCGGCTCTTTGACCAATTCGTCCTCATAATCATGTCTTAGCAGGAGTGGTATGGACGTGGGCCTTTCATTTAAAATCAAATTGGAGACAGAAACGTTACGAACATGTTCCGGAGCTGTGGACGAGTGTCGGTTGCCAGTTTCCAGGTTTAGCAGCAACTCGCTGTACGTCTAGAAGGCTCGGGATGTAGTCAGGTTTGGTGGCGTTCGTTACGGTGCGTCGAAAGGGACGTAGAGGTGAAAAAGTTGTTATTCCAGGCCAGAATAGTGACCTATGGATTGGTCGGCTGAGCCGTAACAGTGACATGGTTGTACTGAGTCCTACACTCGCTAATATTTGAATTTTGAAATTTCGACAAAGTGATTTGATCCTCTAGTGTATATGTGCAAAACGGCCTCCTCTCCTCATAACGAATTCTCTATCCGATTACATCCGACGACAGTTCTGGGACACTACCCCTGTACTCCGTACCGTGTATTGGGTACGGAGTACTCCGTACCTTATTCAGTGATTGCCCTAGTCAGCAGTTTCTTCAGTGTGCAAATGAGTCGCTACGACTGAAGTACAATAGTAATACTGCTCAGAACTCTTCACGTCTTGCTCGGGGCCATTCCGTCCTTGCCCAAGAGTGCTCGCACACCGCACATGCAAAGCATTTTGCTTCAATCGAGTATGATGATGATAATAATGAACTTGTAGGCAGTATTTCATTCCCTTAAACGGCTTCTTCAGCCGTATGCAGGTCGGTTGGGGCCCAGGCTTACCAAAGGCGTTACTACTTGAAGTGTAGCCGTATTTGGCAGCTCGTGTACCCAAACACCAACAACTTAGCGTACTTACCTAATGAGTAAGCCAAAGACAAGCGGGTCAGCAGCAGTCTTGAAGCAAAAGCTCGAAATGTTGTGGTTCTCTTAAGCAAGCAGAACGCCACCGGCGAATCCTTCGTTACTTACTCAGCGGCTCGGTCCAAGCCACCATGGAACCTTGTCTCCATCTTAGACTCTTCGTATGCTCATTGTCGCCATGTATTCCAGCTCGAGCCGGCGAGGTTTTGACTGCTTTTATTGTCCAAAGCAAAAAATGAGTGAGCCTGGCTCGTTGATCCACAGCAATCCGTCCCCGAGAGAGACTCGACGCCAAGTTGATTAGTCTTTTCGGTATCATCGTACTGTAGACGTGTTCTTAGTTGTCGACGATTCACATTCTCTCTCAAGCGGTCAAGCTGCTCACCTATGAGAGCGCCAGACATACCGAATGCTCATCAATTATCCGCAACTTTAAGTATGAGAGGCTGAAGTATTACTTTTTCTCTATAATCGATGGTGTTCAGGTGACAGCGCGAACTCTAACGCAGCCAAGTTTGGCCTTACTCTAAGTGATCGCCTTTGTACATTAGCCGACGCCTTCGAATTCGGTGGGGAAAGAGCTGAGACATAAAATATTGGCTCAATTACTTTTCTATTTATTTTTGGCTATGGGGACACTTGTTTTTGGTCACAACGCAAACTTTCACCTGTCAGACTTCACCGCGGTGTCGCTTTTATCTCTCCCGTGTGGTTGCCATTCATGATGTATTGGGCGCTCTATGGCACTCTAGTTTCGAGTACGATGAACCCTTCCATATTGAGTCAGGATGCTGACCACGGCAGCATTGACTTCTGGTGCAAACAGCTCATCCTTGGCCGCCTCTCTAAGTTATTCGAATACTACCTATTCAAGCTATCCGAATACCACCTCTGCAGGTGATATCGCTACTACAACTACCACTACTATTAGCTACGTCAGTGGCAGTGTAGCCGTTGAAGGCTGTTACCTCGCATGGGCAAGCTGGCTCGCTTCGTTATCGAGTTGGGAATACTCGGCCGAGTTCGGCGACAGTCCGACTACACTAACAGAAATCTTCAACTTTACTACCACCGTCTATTCAACCTATAAGCTCTGTGATGGAATACCTCGCGCTGTTATCTCTGGCAATGTCAATTACACAACTCTAACCGGCACCGTAGACGCTTTCACCCCACCTTTGGTTTACACATTCGAGTCAATTCTTTCACCGTCGCTTGTTATTGTCTCAGTTATCACAACCGTCACATCCTGGACAGTGACAGCACCGGATTCTGCAATGCTAACACAGACAGCGGCTTTTTATAGCAGTCCTTTTCCAACATGTGCAATCGATCCATCAGACTGCGCGTCTCTGTATGTAGCGTCCAGTAACGCCATGTTCACCGGTGGAGGAATAAATCTCACTGCATCGCCTCCCGTATTTTGTGAGACAGCTTTTGCGAGTTTCAGTGAGTACCCATGCTACTTATACATTCCAATAGTTCAACTCATGTAGTATGTTCGCTTCTCCGAAATATAAGAGATACAAGTTAACTATATTAGCTGGCCTGTGTCGCTTGCATCGCAGGATATATGCGTCTACCCAGATCCAATTGACATTACTGCGACTCCCTCCAACACACCTATCGCTTCTATTTTCGGTATGAACATCACGTCGGACGAAAATTGTTACCTCAGTTACCCTGTCGTTCTCTGGATTTCAACTGACGGCTCAGTGGAATATCAACCTGGAGATATCCTAACTGTGCCATCGAGCAATCTGCGATCTTTTCGAGGCTTCGAGGCTGGCTACACAGAGTTGTTCAGCTACTCATTCAACTTTGCAGATCTACCACCGAATCATGTTCCTGTTCTCGCATACGAAGGTGCCGCCGGTTGCTCTATTCAAGATGAATTTGCGTGGTCCGTTGCGACGTGTATGACAATTTACGAACCACTCTATGCTCCAAATCTAGGCTTTCCGACAGAGATCTTTCAGAAGTACCCCCAGTGGGCAAGCTGCGGTTTAAATTTGGTTGGACTTTACGACCCACCTACCTCTCTAGTGCCGGTAGACTTCCTTACACCACCAAGCACGGCCAGCCCGACAGCAGCTGCCTCACCAGGTTCGAGTGGATATCCTATTACACCAAGCCCAACAGCTGTTCCAGTCCTACAACCGACCTCACCAACGACGGCAGAGCCGGTAAGAAGCTCTGCCACTGCTGTAGATTCGGGTCCGAGACCTGGAACAGAATCAGAATCAGAATCTCCAAACGATTATAATCCATCTCGCGGAGGCGCTGGCACTGGATCCGAGAGTAATGGCGATTTGAGTAGTGACTCCGAGTCCTCAAATCAAGGAACTTCGCTAGCCAACACAAATCCCTCGCCAGTTACCGTCATCACGTTCGGAAATAGCGGCGGATCGGTAGCTATCTCTGTGAACAGTGCCGATGGTGGTGTTGTGGTCGGCAGTGCAACAGTCTTACCAGACCAAGTCCTAACTATTGATGGACAAACGGTGTCAGTACTATCTCAGAGCTCTGGTATCGTAGTAGTATACAACGGCCAGACATTAGGCGATTCATTGACGCCTGCTACCGCGGTCTTTACGCTTGGAGATGGTAACACTGTTACTGCGACAAGTATTGATGGTGTCAGTGGCTCGCCTGTCATTGTTGTGGGCTCTCAGACGTTGACGGCAGGTCAAGCCTTTACCACAAATGGGGCAATTTTATCACTTATCGACGGCGGCTTGCTATTGTCCAGTGAAGCTTCTGACGGCGCTGGCGCGATCATCACTGTAAACTCGGCGACTATAACCGCTGTTGAGTCTGTGAACAATCAAGGCTCGACAGTAATCGATATTGAAGACGTAGGAGAGATCACTGTTGGTGGACCTGCCATCACTCTGTCTAGTGGTGTGGTAATAAGCGCAGGAAACGGCGGCTTGGTCATCACAAGTGCTGGGGGCAGAACGTCGATATCGTATTCTAGCATTACGGTGGCAAAATCGACGCCTACTAACAGCTTCATCACTCCTTCCTCGCCTCCCACGATAGCCACATCCGTAATTTCCACGAGCAAGAAAGATGGTTCGTCTCGATCTGGCATCGGAATGAAATTGCTTGTAATATGTTTGTTTGCGACGTTTTGGTTGGTGTGATTTTGACCTCACTTATGCGATGGTTGATACGGAGTTTGGAGCTGTTGGGATTGCTTTGAATCTGTCAATGGGAGTACAAAACCAAAAGGAGGTACAGTGAACATTAAGGGTGGCAGCAATGATAACACCGACTACGATAGCTAGCTAGGCATGATCGAGAGTCTCCCAAAGAGGGAGAGTAAGGCAAGTTGTATATGGGCGTCACAAATCGCCGAAGACGAGGACCAAACTCGTTTAAACTGGGAATCACATTATCCACTCCTTTGCGGCATAAATCCCAAAGTCTAGGCTTCAGTAAACCCATTTGAACTAACATGAAATGCATTTAGCGGAAGTAAGGTGGTACATTTCCTATGGTTCTCCGCAACGCAGTACCTCGGCGATTCTCGGTTCTCCACATACTAACCATTTTGTATACTTCGATCATATTTCCGTTAAAACTTATAAAACTTTTTGTGGGTTTGCATGTTTTGATTCTATTTAGAACCATTTGAACACGCGACGTTTCATTTCGTACTAAAGTGATGGCTTCACCACAACAGATAAAAACTCCGGTTACGGAGCTGCTTAAGATCAAGCACCCGATCCTTTTGGCTGGCATGGGAGGAGCTTCAGGCTCAAGACTTGCCGCTGCTGTAACCAATGCAGGAGGTATGGGTGTAATCGGAGGCAATGGGTACACACCGGCGATGCTGCGTGATGAGATTGCAGAGTTGAAATCATACCTTCATGACAAGAACGCTCCTTTCGGTGTCGACCTTTTAATCCCTCAGATCGGTGGAAACGCTCGAAAGACTAATTACGACTATAACAAAGGAAAGCTGGACGAACTCATCGACGTCATGATCGAAAGCGGTGCCAAGTTGTTCGTCTGTGCAATCGGCATTCCACCACAAGAAGTTGTCGATAAGCTCCACAGGAATGGCCTTCTGTACATGAACATGACAGGTCATCCTAAGCACGTACAGAAGGCTCTTGATCGGGGTGCGGACATCATTTGCGCTCAAGGTGGCGAAGGTGGTGGTCATACTGGTGACGTCCCGTTGAGCGTACTGATACCTGAAGTTGTCAGGCTTTGTTCTAAAAAGACGTCTGCTTTCACGGGAAAGCCAGTTCAAGTTATCGCAGCTGGTGGAATCTCAAATGGCCAAACTTTATCTGCTGCACTGATGCTTGGTGCGTCCGCGGTGTGGGTTGGCACACGATTCGTTTTGAGCGAAGAGTCAAATGCCAGCAGACAGCACCAAGATGCTGTAAGGACAGCTGGCTTTGATGATAACATTCGAACCATCATCTTTAGTGGACGGCCGCTTAGAGTGAGAAACAATCCGTACATTAACGATTGGGAGACAAACCGTATGTTCAATCCTTTGGGTGGAGTACCTTGATGGCATTGGTACTAACTGAGTTCGTAGGACAAGCTGAAATTAGGGAATTGACGAGTAAGGGTATTCTCCCTGTGTCGCATGATCTTGACACGAAACCGAACACCGATGAGCTCCTGGACCAGGCACATCCATTTTTGATGGGTAAGGTGTCGGCCGTGGTGAATGAGTTAAAGTCAGCAAAAGCCATTGTTGATGAAATGGTAGAGGGAGCGGTGCAGAGAATAAATGCAGGAAATGCGATGCTGGTTTCCAAGAGCAGGTTTTAGTACCTTCAAATGCACCTCTCCATGTCGCAATACAGTTGAAATAGGTCTTGACCAGTTACAATTGGCGTTTCAGTCAATCTATACTGTCAAAGTTGTCAGCATTGCTATACGACAATGTAACAGGCTTGAGTAGACTCCTATTCTACGAAATATGTGAATCATGCCATTCTTGTGATAGTCTAACGTTCGCAGCTCTTGAATTCGTTCTTCGCTAGGTTGTCGGATTGCTCCCGTTCTCAGTCCCACCTCCGTTTTCAAGTTTGCCTTTGCATACGCTTTCCCACGTCACAGTCTCCCTGTGCAGCTCATATCGAACCCAAGGCACTGTAATTACTGCCCATACAGCCGCCCACACAAATGGAGTTGCCCAGCCTTTAATAATGTTAGCAGATGCAATTTCAAAGTAAGCACACACTTACCAACTCCGTATACCACCTCATCTTTGATATTGTGTACACAAATAATAACTGTCAATGCGGTTCCCATGGAAAACGCACCAACTGACCAAAAGAGAGACTGGTCTCGCATCATCTTCCTAAAAATCGGACTGGCTTCGTATCTGGCAGCCAATCCTTCTCGAAACGGTAGACCACCACCAGCATTGACTGCTACGATGTCTTCAACGATGTAGTAAACACCAGAGTTGACCTTCTCGCCTTTGGGAGTTGAGCTAATTCGAAATGGAGCTTTCCAGCCAGCGAGGTTAAAGATTGTAAGAAGGCCAAGACAGATGCCCAGCACAAGTAACAGCGCGGGGCCAGGCATCGACAATACGCGTAGCCAGACGATGTGAGGAGCTGCGCCAACAATCAAAAGCGTGGTGGTTACGGTTATCATTGCAACGAAGATCCAATTCGTGATGTCGAAACCCCATCTGCTCGTGACACCAAGTGGTCGAAAGAAGCGTTCTTTCAAGATTAATCGCCACGACCTAATTGCGAACTCGAAATAAGCCGGACCACCCCATATTGCTGTGACAACGGCAAATGTGATGTACCCTTGGATGTGACCGCCATATGTCATGGCATAGTTCAGCAAGATAGGTACTATGCTGGCATCGAAGACCATAAACATGATCAAGAGAGCTAGTTTCCATCGCTTAAAACCGTGTCGAAATGTGAAAGGCAATTGCGGCAGTAATGTAGGATTGTCTCGATAGTAGTCCTGAAGTGTCGTTGCCCGGCGTCTGAATTCCTTTCGAGTAGCAGCTCGACTATCGTAATACGCGTCTGCTTCCGGGCGAAGCTTGGGATTCAGGGAACTTCTCCTGCGATTCATGTATTGGGTTGGAGCATCTTGCTGACTTCCGCGGCTGGTTTGTTGACTTATCTGGCGAATTGGAAAGCTACCTGTTCGGCTTGCTTCGAATGTGACTCTGTGTCGATCCGACCCGGCATGGCTTCCAACTGGACTAATTGGATTTTTCGATTTCATATCTTGCTTGTCGCTTTGAGATCTCGGTGGTGATATTGACATTGGTGACCGGGCTGGTCGTGTTGATCCCGTGCTTGCGGAAGCAGGCTTTTCTTGCTCTGGTGTATCATTCCCTTTGTCAAGGGAATCTCCACTTTCACCAATTATATCATCGCTCTTTTCCGGAAGATCTGGATGCTCTGTTGGAACATTATCTGAGTTCGAAGCCATGTTTAATGTCGTCTGGTCATGAACAGCAGCTACGGCAATGGCATGTGCGTCATCCAATCGGTATCATTCATTGAAGTCGAGCCATAGCCCGGCGCATCTAAAGGCAAGGCAAGAAAATAATAGAAGGCGACGTAAAGAGAGGAGCCAACTAGAAGTAATACAGAATCCTACATCGGTAGACTTGAAAAGAGGGAATGAAATTGCTGTGAAGGTTGGCGATCGTGAGGAAACTGACGTGGGAGGCGGATGACGGCGGAACGTAGAAGTTTACTGCCCACTAGGGTACTCCGTAGTGTTCGGAAACGCTTCATCATGAAGCGGTACGAGCCGGAGACATTGCAACTTTGACATGCTTACTACGACCCCAGTATCTGTTAATGGATAACAGTAATCCTCACCAATTTACGGGGTTTAACTCATGGAGGTGCTGTGACGTTTGGGACAACACCTACGAGTCTGCATTAGCGAAGAGCTTACAAGAACATAGTGGGCACGCTTTCTGAGTGCCAGTTGCGTCGAATGCACAGTAATTGGCTTCCTGTCGTGAAATGCTGGTCACTACCTCCATTTTTGTCGTGGTTACGATGACATCTCACACATACATGGCCTCTTCATCCATAGCATCTAGTATCCACACAAAATTCGGTAACAATTCCTTGACTTGCGCTTACTTTATCACCCCAAGCCATTCCATTGACCCTACTCGGCCTGTTAATGTACCAAGGCTGCTCCATTATCCCATTAGCAGCTGCCGCAGTCACAAGTAGCATCCCAACCAACGCCTCAGCTTCCTTCGCAGAGGCAGGCCCGACTTACAGATGGCTCTCTCTTGGTCAACCCCAAATCAACCACATGGAAACTTAGGTTCGGGCCTCTGATCTACGAGTACTATACCTGAATTGGGTATTCGGCTAATCGTAAGGGACTGAATGGAATTGGCCGGTTCGAACATAGCTGGCGCCAGACTACCGCAAGCGAGTATCTGGCTGCGTCTCTCCCGTATCATATACCAAGACATTTGAATGATTATATATTCAAATCTTGGAAAAGGATTACTGTATCTATAGTGGTACTAACCTTTTCCACTTTTCTTTAAATTAGAAAGAGCCGCATCTCTTAAGTATCGAAAATAGTGTTCAGCTGGAAATTCCATTCAGCTGTCCCCACTCGGTCTTCAGCTAGATGACGCTAAATGACTTCGAAGCGACCATGCAGGTAGCTACCGATGAAGCTGAAGGTGATGGATCCAAAGTCTGGTCTGGGTATATAACGGGCAGCAATTTCCATCTATAAAATACGCATTGAAATCGTAATCGATCACAGCAATACAACGGATAATTACTGCTAAGAGCTATCGACATATAAGTTGTTGACTTTGAAGCAACCATGGCGACAGATCTTGGGATTCCAGCAGCAGCACTAGGAATTAAGGGCGAAATCGCAGACCAAGTCAGCAAGATGATTGCTCCCGAATATGATGGTTTGAGAAGCCTGTAGATTGGTTGAAATGATTGCCGCTGACCGTTTCCAGTCGTCCACATCTGCACTACCATTCTAGTGGCCAAAACCGAATTGTCAAAACTCATATCTGGCGACCTCTCTGTGATACCATCTTCTGGCTTTGGGTCGAATCTCAAGCGTGCCGAGTCCGAAAGGAGAATTCCCAAGCTTGTCGTGGTTGGTGCAGGTTTCACGGACGAAGATCTCGAGGAATTGAAGGCAGCTGTTGGTGAGAAGGGCGAAGACGTGACTTTCATCAAGATTAGTAGAGAGGCACTGGAGAAACGAACTGGTACGACTGTGCAGAACCCGAACAAAGAGTGGCTTATCAACAATGTGAGGGAGCAATTGATGGCGAAGATGAATAAATAGATAGCATCATCCTCTCTGAGCATCCGAACGTTCAATTTGAAATGATTACTACCTGTTAGGGCAGGAGCGGTGGTGACGGTTATATCTTACCCTTCCACACACTTGTACTTAGCAAGAACATCGAACTACAATCAATACAATCATGATCACGGCTCGCTGCCCATAACACTACCGAATCTGAAGATTGTTTGCGCATTTCAAATATGCTACACGCCTGCAGCCAGCCTCCAGTGTTCCCTACCTCTCTACCTTCACGTCTGCATCAGCACGACTCCAGAGCTCCAGAGCTACATGACTCCGTGCTTCCACGTCTATACGCCTACAGCGTGCCTTCAGCGCTCCATACCTACAATATACATTCTTGATAGCCTATGATAAATCTTTGCGCTCCGCTTCAGAGGCTGCCCTCAACTTGTTCTCCAAGTCAATTGAGAATGTTGATGGATTTGTAATTTGTGCCGAAGCACTTCCATGACATTGCCTAGGCCATTTGGAAGAGCGATACTAAGAGTAGTAAATCTCTTAAATTTTGAAATTGTATTTTTATATGAAAATGCGACATTAAATTAAACTACAAATATGGTAACTCTGGTTCTAGTCGTTGGGCTATATAAGTGTATCGTTGAGATAGCCTAGCAGGTACTTTTGACATCGCCAACGGGTCGACCTAGGCTACAGACATTTCGATATCGTGTCCCTCCAACGTGTAAACATCAGTTGAATCGGGATGGAGCAGTAAATATCCAATGAAAAGAAGCGCGCGAGCTTCTAAAAGGTGAGCAAGGCGTTTACACTTCTCCCTCCTCCCCTCGGGCGATTCTCCCTGAAAAATTGTGAGAGTATTCTCGAAACAATCGGCAAGGTCAGAATATTGAGGGCCCCTCGAAGAAGCGTCCCCAGGATAACTGGCAGCGACGGCCGATAATATAGGCGGCTGGCTTTGAATATTTCCTGTTACAACTGGCCCAGCAGACGAAGTTGCGAGAGCCAACGCCGGCTGTTCTTCTCGTCGGCTAGCTATGGTACTTTCGCTGGGCATGGTATTTGTTCCTGGTAACCCCGCGTCTTGATTTTCAATACCTTGGGGCTTTTCGTCACGTAAATCGTTCTCCTGGAAATCTTCTTGTCTCCAGAATCTTATCACGGCTCGGACAACTTGTGCCTCCTTTTCCTGCCAATGACCAAAAAGAATACGTGTGATCTCTTCCGCAAGTCCTGTACGAGTGTGCCCTTGTCCTTTTAACATCTGAATTTGCTCCTCGATCTGAGCCGTGTCAAGAGAATCAAACTTCTCGCCCTTGCCAATTAGCATTTGTATGGAAATGTCCAGAATAAGAGTCTGTATCCATAGGAGATTCTGAGGGCGAAGTAATGACACACTTTCGTTCATTCTTGTACTAATATATGCTGCCCATTTGGTGTAGTCAAAATCATCTAAAAGCTGGAGCGAGGCCGGAGCGAAGACTGCAAAGATGTCTGTCATTTCTCCTGAAGGATTGATTTCTGATTTCACAGTGTCTGGTAACATCTCGTAGTATTTTTTCATGTCAGTAAAACCCCAGCCGTACAACCCAGCAAAGTTGGAAAATTCTGGGCCATCCATGAAAAATTCTGAATGCTCGGATGTGAACGTCAGCTCTTCCTGCTGCAGCGTTTCTTGAAGACAAACTGACTTCTTCAAGTAAGGCGATCTAGATAGCCAGCTAGCGCGACACTGAAACCATGGGAGAAATGGAATAAGCAGTGCTCGGGATGGAAATCCACAGACTATCGCAGAAACGGTGGAGAACATCGCCGCTGCGTATATAGTCGGAATTGTGTTTCTAGTCGTGTTCCACCAATGAGAAGCAAAATAGTTCTATAATCAAAGTCAGCTCTTTGAACAATAGCTACGTTCCGAAATACTAATTTCTCACAAGTCTATAGTCGGGGTCCAACCGTGATCGAGATGTATTTTGCTCCGTTGCCGATTGCTGCGGAATGCTTTTAGATGGTTTCTTTAACATTTTAATATATTGTAATCGTTCATTCTCACCTCTCTTAAAAATTTGGATAACAGTTCAGTAAACACACGAGATTCCTTCAGGATTGGGCCCGCAGCATATCCATCGGAATTAGCTCGAATAAATTTACTCTCCTCGTCATCATATTTTTGTTCTTTCCAAGCGTTTGAAATAGCTTGACCTAAAATACCTAGAGGGATAGCGATGCCATTTGCGTTATAATATCCGAATCTGAGTTGGCCACTTATCAGAGTGGCGGCCTTTAGAACATATATTGCAGGATCATGATCTATCAAGCTGCGTATCTCTAGAATATTGCCGTCAAACCTGAGGACCTTCCCGAGATTATTAATATGTTCCGTAGTGATTGTACCGTGAGGACTTAGAGCCGTAAAGTCTCGATTTGCGGCGTCTATAGTAACGGAAGTGAAACCAAGTTTGAACGCCAGAAATCCCAGGCTGCGGAGACTGATTCGTTGGGTTGGGACATCTAAGTTGGCATGAACTTCGTCTGCGTCCACGAGTCTTAGAGTTAACTCTTGAGTATCCTCAATACCAAGGGCCAAGAGCAGCTGTGCCCACGATGCTCGGGGCAATTGCAATGGGCGCCAGGGATTTCTGAATCGATACCAAAGAAACACAAATCTTGCTCGCCAATCCAGATCTTTAATGGCGATCGGTCCGATAGTACCATCGCGATTTTCCCCGTGCAGGACGTCAAGTTTCGACCTAGGAAACGGTCATAATTGCTAGAATCGGTATGTTAAAAGGAAGAGTCCCTTACGTTACGTTCCATCTCGTAAGCTTGGATGCAGTCTTAATTGTACGCCAACCCCAGTTTTTTTGCATTCGTTCTACTGTAGAGCTCCAGTAGTGGGATGCGCTGTGGACGTCACGATTCACTGCAGCTATTCTTGAAATCTCCGAATGATCGGTGTTGAGTAGAGGGTAGTAAACTTTGAGCTTCCAGTCAGTCGGAGACCATCTCCATTTTACCTGGCGGTATGCAGGGCCAATCGCTGGGGCTGCGCATTTATGGCGTGCTGTTGCTGACCCAAGATACTCGAGAAGAGTTTGAAAAAAAGCAACAATAAAGGCAGCAGCGGCAAGAACTACTGCTACTATTGCCACGTCGAAATCCGATGTCTTACCCATGGAGAAATCAAATATCGGGTTGCCAAGTGTAAGGGAGATATAGATACAGCGAATTGCCACGGATCACACCTACCTATATACTTCTTCGGCTGAAAGACATATCATTGCTCACGCGATAAGGGATTTTTTTTGTTTTTTTATTATTATTGATTTTTGTTTATTGTTTATTGTTTTTTTTTTCGAGAAAGTTCGTCTGCACACTTACTAATGTGGTAAATTTTATCGAAGTCTAGTGTATGGTGGCTGAGTTTTAGTCGTTCGGGCATTGCTCACGAGATAAATTGAATTGGTTATTCAAGAAATTTGTTGTTGGTCCGTCGGGGGTTGCTCCGGACACTCCTACTTTTAATATAAGTTCATCGGATACAATCTATCTATTGGTGTCGAGCTAGTATTAAGGAGTAGCAGGCCCTAGTTGTGAGGAGCTCTATGGCATGTACTTCCCCATACAGCCACTTTATGTCACGTGACGGACCATAACGCTACACCTACTGGAAAAGGGGTAAAAGGCGGTGATTCGATGGCGTCGACAGTCAGAATAGAGCACAATGATAAAGGGAGAACCAGCCTGGACCTGCGAAGGGCCAGCGGTTCGAGCTGTTCACGCGGTACGGGGTACATAATGCCCCGTTCCGTGGCTTACTAGTACATGCGGGCGATACCCCCATAATACGCGAAGGGGCAAGTACCTTCCTAACACTAGGCGACAGGCATAGTCACGGCAGTTGTATTGTACATTTATTAAACGTAGAGACGGGACAGCCGTTGCGCTATGTTTCACTTAGGCCCGATGCGTTTTGGTTTGAACCGTGATAACCAGAGCATAATTGACCTTTCCTCTTTTCCGAGTCTCCATAAAGTGAGAGTGTCACTCCTTCAATCTATCTTCAGTTTTCAATCATGATAAAATTTGATAGCAATTACACATTCTCGCCTGTTAGTGTAACGTTTGTTGCGACTCCCTACATTCGGGGGATGCTTCACATCCTATGAAGCGTTCAGAGCAGTAATATACGTGGAAAAGAGTGGAAGGCCATTCATCCATACTATAGAATGATCTTTGTAGCTAAACTATCGTAGCAAGTTCATCCTCCTACTGATAGAAGAGAATGTTTTCGAAATAATGCAGTAACCAGAGGGCTCGATCTTACTAGCCATTCCATACCTCGAAGCCCGTTTCTTCCATTCAGAGCGCTTTTCCAGGGCTATTCAGTGAGCAACATCGTGGATACACTTCACGCTGCGGAATTCCCAACTCCTCATCATGTAGCGGACCCATAAACTCAAACGGGCTCATGGCAATATCCATCCTCCCCACACCATCCAGTTGCAGCGGACCTTCATCACACGTTTCTTCTTCACACGTCTCTTCTTCACACCCATCGACCTGTCTACCCGTTGAAGTTGCCATCTGACTCTCACTGTCTCGCTCCCTCTCCGTAACCGGTCTCGCATCTGCTCCATCCGGACCCATCTGCGTACCCCAATTCGCTCTCCTCGTCGCAACAACATCATAGAAACCGGCGTACCTTGTATCATCCGCACCATACCCAAAAGCATACCCTCTGGCCAAGGGAATATGATTCCAGCGCCAATCCAACACAGCCGCAAACATCATGCGGTAAGCGGCCACGCCCGCGACAAGGCCAATCACCGCGCCGGCAACGACGTCTGCGGGCCCGTGAAAGGCGTCGATGACCACGGTGCCGGCGAGGATGGCAGCGGCGAGGGCGGGCGCGAACAGCGCCAGGAACGCCCATAGCGGCGGCTGGTGGTTGGCGAGGACCTTAAGCTTGGCGTTAAGGTACAGCGTCAGGAAGGCTGCGGCGGCGAAGGCGGCGGCGGTGTGGCCGGACGGGAAGGATTCGAGCGCTTCGGAGTAGCCGCGTGGGCCGCGGGCGGCGCCGCGGCAGATGGATGTGTTGTAGTAGCTTGGATGATTGGTCAGCGCGGAAATAGTGGGTGGTGGATGGCGACGCACAGCTTTCCGAACCCTATGCCGCTTGGACGGTCGTCGGGTAAGATTTCCGGGTTGCAAAGTTCTAGGAAGTGCGGGCGGAAGCCACCGATTAGCTTCTTCAAGGTGATCTGGAAAAACGTTGCGGTTGAGAGCGCATAGCTGGTTCCAAGGATCTAGATTGAAGCGATTAGAAACTGTGAAATGACGAGATGAGAATATAATTTACTGCGTTATTCAAGTCCCAGAAGCTTCTGATACGCAAGAACATGAGCAAATAAATGCTAATTGGAACGAAGAGCGAGATCGCCGCTGATACTTCGATAGGTATAGTCTCGTGTCTAAGAGGATAGGCGATACTTGGATCGGCAATGGTCCCGTTGGGATTATAAATAGCGAAGAGACGTTTGCTGGCTAAGCCAGGAGGAACCCAGAGTAGCATCTGCAATAACCTTCAATACTGAACACTCAGCTTTCGAGAAGACTTACATACAGCCAAACAGCTCAGACTGATCGCACCCAACAATATTTGATCAAACATGTACTGACGACACCACTGGCCGAAGGTAGGTCGGCTATTGAGAGCTTCTGGCCATATGCCATGGTTTCGACCTTGTAGTCGTCTAATTCGATTACCTTGACGCCTGCAACCGCGACGGAATCTGATGATACTTCGCCCTAGACAACAGAACTCATCCAGCTCATGGTCTACCTGACTTTCAGTTGCTGCAGTCGCATCTACATTGCTCTTTGTATTGATATTTGAGAACTTTCTCTTCAACCTCCGTGTAGTATGAGAGCACTCTCCGAAGACTGAACGCCGCGCGTCACTGAGAGGTTGACGTGTAGTCGCTATGCTTGCTGGATGAGCATCCGCCATTGCTGTAGTCAATGGAGCGCCTTCAAGGACTTGAAATAACCGATAATACCACAGAACCAGGACGATGAATACCAAACAAATGATGAGAATGCTGAACGCAAGGTCGATGTGTGGATTATCATGAAGGACGGGGAGTGTGGGAATCATGCATCAGAAGAAATTGAGAGTAAACAAAGCCACGTCGTATGTATACATGACTCCCAATACATGACTTCCAAATGGAGAGCTGGAAGGAAGCTGGCATCTCATGGAGAAGGAGCTCTCTCGCCGTTGGAAAAGGAATAGTGGAGAGACTTAGGAAAGCATCAACGAGTCATAACATCAGCAACGTGGATTTGTCAGGTCATCCTAACACTATTTTCGAATGCCAATTCAAACATGAACATTCATCAATGTCATCTCGGTTCAGACATCCGATGCTTTTAAGTCTCATACGAATCATGCCGTCGGCAGTGAACGGATGAAGACTTAGAGAGACTTGAAAGAATGACAAAAAGAAAAACGATCATTTCCAGTACCCACTTGAACGTCCTTTGGCATTGAACTTCCGTATACTCAATAGCTCAACTTTCCGGTTACGAAGAAGGGTTTGTTGTCGTCAAAGATTTATAAGATTCGGTTCCTGATTACATGGTCCCATATCCGACAGCTTACGCGAACTTCGGAAGACAGGAACCGTAATCAACTCCAATCGTCGCTCTGCGGTTCATAAGCCATATGGATTGTCTCAATGATGGACAAATGAGGGGGCTTTTCGGTAGTGGAGTTAAGCTTCGGTCGCAAGCTCAACTCCACAAGCTCATTGCCAGTCGCTTGTTTCGCTTGCCTCGGTTGAGATGCCGACCTGCACATTACATCAAAGGCCCACCTAACCTCGTAACATTACTAAATCATCCTGTTTACTATCCTGCAAGTGCTTTTTTATTTTTTCCAATTGCCAATCTTGCGTATTTCTGTCTCTTTGCTCGCACTTTTCTTCTTTTCTTTTTACTTCCCACCTCACATCCCACCTCACGCCAGCATCAGAAGCTTCCAAAGTGGCCCGCCTCTTCAGACAAACTTCAAAGCTCCTCTCCACCATGGCTGTCCGCTCAGCTTACGATCCCAAGGACATGGTCTTTCGCCATCTCGGACCTACTGGTCTGAAGGTTCCTATCTTTTCTCTGGGTGGCTGGCTTACTTACGGTGGCACTCAGAAGGGTGACATCGTCAAACAATGTCTGCAAGCCGCCTGGGAACATGGTATCAACATGTTCGATACCGCTGAGGTGTATGCCAATGGTCAGAGCGAAATTGAAATGGGTCAAGCGCTGAAGGAGCTCAATTGGCCTCGCGATGAATACATTCTGACGACAAAGGTAAATCCTATCTCCGCGCTGTGTATTCCCGCCAAAAGTGGAAATAAAGCCTAACAATTTGCCACTAGGTCTTCTTCGGTACTGGCCGCAAGGAACCAAACACTCGTGGCTTGTCGCGGAAACACGTTGTGGAAGGGTTGAAGAGCTCCTTGAAACGACTTGAGCACGATTATGTCGACATTGTGTTCGCACATCGCCCGGACGCGGCGACGCCCATGAAGGAGATTGTCGAAGGTTTCACTCAATGCATTCGCAATCTGAATCTTGCATACTATTGGGGCACGTCCGAGTGGTCAGCACTTCAAATCATGGAAGCAACTCAGATCGCTGAACGATACAACCTCATTGCTCCGGTCGTCGAACAACCACAGTACAATGCCTTTCACCGTGAGCGATTTGAGGTTGAATATGCGACAATTTTCGACCAGTTCAAGTACGGCACCACGATCTGGAGCCCACTCGCCAGTGGTCTGCTTACTGGCAAGTACAACGAGGGTATTCCTAATGACTCTCGATTCGCGACCAACCCAGCATTCTTCAAGAGCACAATCGAGGAATTGCAGTCTGAAGATGGCAAAGCCAAAATCGAGAAAGTGCGTCAGCTCACCAAGATCGCCGAGCGCCTTGGTGGGAACGTTTCTCAACTTGCTCTCGCCTGGGCTGCCAAAAATGAGAACGTCAGCACAGTCATTCTTGGAGCCACCAAGGTTGAACAGATCGTCGATAACTGTGGCGCGCTCAAGCTACTCGACAAATTGACGCCAGAGGTGATGGAAGAAATCGAAGGAATTCTACAGAACAAGCCGAAGCCAACGCCCACTTTCGGACGCTCCAGGTAAGAACCTAGCCTCAGCTTTTGGAAGGGTGTTCCTGAGCCTTCACCAAAGGCCAGTTGACGAGGCTGGAAGCAATCAAAAGCAATTTTGCAAAGGGATGCTGATCACCCCTGACCTACTTAGACATCCACGGCCCAAGAAACCATCGAAGTCCAGGTTGTAGCCATGTTGAAACGCTGAGTGAACTGGATCGAGTGTAGGGATATAGCAAAGTCGCAACTGAGAATGTCATTGTGTTTTGAAGAAGTGTGATTTAGATTCCAAGCTTGAAATGGTAAAGCGCCATGGCGGTATACATTTGCTTTGATGCTTCGCAGTACATAGTTCCGCGGCCTCCGAGGCAGAGGGACGAGCCTCTCACAGCCCCCAAAAATACTTATCGAGTGGACCCGGTGACCAGAGCCTGATGACCTTTCCATCCCGTTCCTGGACCGAAAGAGGCCGTACACACACCTACGGCTCGTCGCGTTGTGGGTCTTCCCGAAACTTGGGGGCAGTGACTTGCATAGACGAGTGAGAAGCAAGTTTCGACAGTTGTGGGGAATGGGTATCAATGCAGGAAACCGAGCACGCGGCGTCGGCGGTTCAGAAGGCTATGGCTGTGAAAACGAATTACTGTCCAATGATTTGAAGCTGCGGCCTCCCAACATGCGAAGGTTTTCCAACACAGTCGCCCGACAGACGTGAGGCAGTATCAACTTTGCATTAAAGTACCGGATACACGTCTACCGTGAAGCCTAAGATCGCCTTTTCATACTGAGGGAATTAAGCTGGGCGCAAACTGATGGCTAGGTTGCAGTGAAAGTGGGTAGAAAGTTGATGATGTGGCAGTGCCCGCCTTGGTAGAAGACAACGAGGCTTCGCCACGTTTGTGCACGTGCGCCATGTTCTAGCCCATGGGCCATCCACACCAACTCTCTAGCCCGTTTGGTGGGCGAGTCAACGTTCCAGGCGAGAACCCGGTGACTCAACAGCGAATCCAGTCATCTCACCGAATTGTTGCGATTGTAGCCGCGCATAAATAGTCGGCAGTCATGCCTGGTATAAGAGACTATCCTCCTCGAGGATCAGCAATTTTTCCTCTGCCTTTTGGCTAGGAACGCTCTGCTTTTCTCCTTGTTTTTCAACTTCATCTACTATTTCAATATGGGATCCAGGCACAACCGCAAGCGCACTCGCAGTCGCCCAAGAAATCGTAGTCGAAAATCACCGAGCGCTTCGGTCAGTCCATTGATCCAGTCAAATCCTAGTAGTTTTCCCGTATCTCCCTTCACGCAACGACCCGCAAACCACTGGCATCAGCAATATAGTCAGTGGCAAGAGCGTTTAAAGCAACAGAAAGCGCTTCAAGACCAGCATACGAAGGCCCGGGATTCCTACGAAAGCGCTATGATGGAGGTCGAACGATTACGCATGTTTGGTGGCGAGGCCGGCGACGAAGTCAGTCTTTGCGCACCCATGCTCGACGTCGTTATGACCCTATTCAACGGCAACATCGATTACCAAGATCCTTGAAAGTGACTACGCTCTCTGCACCTGCACTGCCTTTACGGTGTCATGGCGTGGACATGATTTTCTCTACTCAACACACTCATTCCGGTTCCGGTCATGCATCAAGTTGGCAACTGTTTTCTTTCCACCAGAATGCTACCGAACCCAATAATGGTACCCTGTCGGATTCACGCTCGAAGGTCCATACGATCTCGCGGAGTTTCTTGACAGTGGCGTAGCGTCAACGCTTAGCCGAATGAATGGGATAATTGGAATGCTATTTTCTTTTCTTCCGCAAGAGAGACTCTTTGCATAACCTTGTTCGAACCGCCAGCGATACAAAGGAAGTTCGTAGATGCTGCCCGCACAGACAAACTCCGTAGTGAGTCACCGCGACGGATCCAGCATCATCTGCCTACGATCTGGTATCAGCGGCGAACGGACAAGGAATGATGCAAGCATCGTTGTCTCCAATACACTCCTTTGCGATTACAATTTGTCTTGCTTATTTTCCGAATCGACACTCTCTGCAATCTCTCGCTGAACCGCAATCCCACGCCGCTCAACCTTTTCTCGAACACCCCAACACTCAGGCGTGGGCACTACGATCGCTACATTAAAAACAGCACAAATCAACGAGCCGGGCTCGCAGCAAATGCAGCATCGACAGTTGCGCCGACCGCCAAGGCGCAGCCGCGATGGATGCTGCATTGGCCCACATCAAGGCTCGGCCCTGGAACTGAGCAGCTGCCGCACACGCAAAAACACAGCAGGCGGACGCGAGTTATCCTACCCCAAAGAGCAAGAACCACTGGTGCGTTTAGGGACTTCGCAACACTAAAAGTCGGTGGACTAGGGTGGGCAGGGGGTTCGCTATGCTCGAGTGCCTTTCCGTACGTACCATCGCCGCGTTTGGACGGCGCCGAACTTCGCTGGAGGCCGTTTCCAAGCTTTTTGTTTGATGTCTGGCCTCGCGGTTCTGCGTGGTCAAACGCGGTTGGTGGGATGGTGGAGGGGTTGGCGAACCGCTGCCTGCTTTGAGTCAGAATGATAGAAAGGTGTGGAGCATGGGCGAGTGAGGTTCTGGGCTGCGTGTGGTTCGGTGCGAGAGATTCGTGGATGGGAGGAGTCATAGTAGATGTGGCGCGCTTCCGCGCTGTCACATGCTTTTGTTAGCGGCCATTTTTTTTTGATTTGGAACTTGGTGTGCCTGCTTAGGTAACCCTCAAATTCTAACTTATCAAAGTTTCGTCTTAATGCTTTCAATTTTACTGCGTACATTGAAGCTAAGATCCCTTGCAGTCGTTGTCCCCGCCTTCATTATACATCTTGTCATGTTTTGCGGTGGCCGTTGTACGCGGATGGGGTAGAATTCAATCCCCTGCTCTTCTCCAATACTAGCCACTATCATTGTCAATGTCATCATCAGAATCATCAAAATCTAAGTTATAATCGTCTTCTGCAAAACTAACAAAGAATAAGTCTTCGCAGAACGCCTTAAACGGGTGCACTACCTTGATTGTCCATCCGTAGCTCTCCATTCCCCATTCCATATGAGGACATGGACTGTCCTCGTACATTTCCAAAATGATTTCTGCTTGGGACGAGACGACTCTGAAGCAGGCATTGACCAGCGCTAACACCTCAGCAACAACTTGAGGGCTGTACAGTGGTTCGAGTGCGCCCACTCTGGCACGCATGCTCGAATGGGGGATTGTGAGCGTGCTTAGATTGGTGCATTTGCGTTGAATCATCTTGAGGACGCGCATGTCGTCGATGCGAATTGCGACGCCATGTTCCTCCACATCACGTATACGAGGGAAGTCGTACCCTCGCGCCCATGACTGATCGACTACTATCCATGGACTCTGTCCTTCATCAACTCAACCGCCTCGCTCGCGCTTGAATTGTATCGTGATGGATGCACGCACAAGGCGTGAGAGCTGACTAGAGGTGCCGATGCAACACAAAACGGATGGGCAATGGCTAGCGCGACCGCGAATGCCGGACGCTTCAACGAATATTCACAACTCCTTGCAAGGCTTGCGTGATCGCGCTAAAACCAGACTCGGCCACCAGAACGCCCTGCACCATGCACCAATTGTTGGAATTGACTCACCTGGCTCCTCCCGCGCGAAGAAAATGCACTCATCGAGATTCGCATTGAATTCTTCGAAGGGCTTATACCAATATACAGCCTTCAGTCAATAAGTGGTGGCAAAGTTGAGGCCAGGTTTGGTTGGGTCGTATGATCAGTTTGCTTCAAAACCCAGCCCGAAAATAAAGTTCACACTTCAGCGGAACAAATTCAACCCTTCACCTAAGTGCGCGAGTTCCGATCCGTGTGCAGCAACAATGCGACTGCTAGATGCCAAAACATTTCGGTTTGAAACTGTTGGAGGAATTCAAGGCACCTCCCTACGTAACACTGACCCATACATGGGGTCCAGTGGAGGTTTACTTTCAAGAGCTTCATAAACCGATCGCGGAATCGAACCTTGGTTATCAGAAGATAAAAAATTGCTGCGAGCAAGCTTTAGAAGTAGGAATACAACACGTATGGGTCGATACCTGCTGCGGTATATAGACTCACCACCGGCGACATTGCCCTACGAAAGGTGGCGTATGCCGCCAATTTCGGCGGCAGAATGTACATAGCTTTTCACTACAAAAGGGGTATTATTTCTTTACTCAGTTACCTTTCTATCTGAGAATCCTTGTTTTCAACCCTAATTCTAGAACTTGATCACGCAAAAGAGGCCCGGAATCAGGCCTCCCGCTAAGCAGTGGGAGAGCAGACCCGTCAACTGATAGAGCTAGCGTGATCATTCCTGAGCAGAGCGTGAGCTGGCATGATAGTGACTGAGCAGCATGAGCAGGCTTTACCAAACCGCGGTAGGTGCCTCATTTTGATCCTGAGCACGATGAAGAGGACCACAATTAAGAACCTGTCAGGAATATTCGCTCAGAAAGCTTCTATGCCCGTTTTAGAGGGGTCCAGAAAAGGCCGTTCGGCCCTCCCTGGACCTGCTAAGCCTCCGGAAGATGCGATGGAAATCCGATCCATCCTTAAACAGCACTTTGGCGGGGTCCTCGCTATTAAACGCCTCTTCTATTTTACGACTGAAGCTCAACTCAACACCGTTTTGCAAACTCGAAATTGGCTCCTCAGTCGCTTGCCAGTTTTCCTTGTCCAAATTCATGACGCAGCGTGTGTAACTGGTATATCAGAACTACGCTCCAAACACCATTTAAGTCTCAGAAAGGCACCGATCTTACAGCTGTGCCAAGCTGGTGCTCAAATTCAACATTGAGCTCTCTATGTCACGATACCGCTATACGCCGATAAAGGCTCCGAACACGATCCGACTCTTAAAGCTCCGGCCTTGCAAACAGAAGATCCAAACAGGACATTCACTGAGTGGAGATCTAGCGCTCGAAGGCTCACTTCAAGAACATCCGATCCACGATGACACGAGTTTCGACTGCCTATCATACACCTGGGGTGAACCAAAGTTTGAACATGCCATTTTCATTGATGGTGGCCTTCTACCTATCACCAAAAATCTAGACCGTGCTCTGAGGAGCGTGCAGGATGTCGCTGAGACAAGTTTCTTATGGGTGGATGCGATTTGCATCGACCAGGAGAACTTGGAAGAACGCGCGCAACAAGTTCAGCTTATGAGAAAAATCTATTCCACTGCCGCACAGGTACTTGCATACCTGGGACCTGAAGGTGGCGGAAGCCAAGATGTCCCATCGATTTGTCGGCGAATATTCGAAGGTGTTGAGAAATTCCAACAAGCAAACCCAATCAATCGCGAGCTTGAAGATAATATACTTTTTCCAGACACTGTTGCACTCAAACCTTTTGAGCTACTCGACAAGCTAGACTGGGGAGTTTTGACACGTTTATTAGCACGGTCATGGTTTGTTCGGGTGTGGATTGTACAAGAAGCAGTAGTGGCCCGCAAACTAACTTTCGTATGTGGGAAGTGGAATATGATAGCAGAAGCACTTTTCTATGTGGTTACATTTGGAGTAGTGCATAATCTTCCGCTGAGTAGCTGGGGAGCACCCGAGAGAAGAGCGGCGCGACAAGGCATTTCCCAGATACTATTCATGTTGGACTTGATTAAGATGCGTCTTGCACGCAATGGCAAGGAATCCAACCCTAATTTGCTAGATCTTCTGGGACGCTCCAGACACCAAGACGCCACAGACCCAAGAGACAACGTATATGCTCTTCTTGGCCTCTCTCAGGAGCAAACGATTGTCGAATTACAGCCTGATTACACTGAAGAACTACAAGATACGTACCGCCGCTATGCCACTTACTTTATTGAGGCAGGTCAAGGCGCAGACCTGTTGGAACTCGTTGACAGAAACAAGCTACAACAAGGCTTTCCCTCGTGGATACCCAACTGGTCCTTTCCTCACGTCGAGAACCAGGCCGTATCCCCAAAAAATGATCTTGCTGCGGACAACGCAAATAGATATGCTCAGGCAGGTGGTGACCGCAAGAACTTCACCGCTAAGGTCGATGGACGCAGATTAATAGCAAAGAGCTACATGGTCGACGTGATCGAGAGGACTGGTCTTATCTCCATACAGAACCTCGAGCATCTAGACGTTGGAACAACCCAGAGATTGAACCACACTTCATATGCGTTTCTCGAATCTCTAGTAAGATACATAGAGGAAGCTGCACGGTTCCTAAACCTTGAAGAAGGATATCCGACTAGCGAACACAAAGGCGAAGTTTTGTTCAAGACACTCATTTGCAATAGGAAAATCGGCACAGCCGAGGAAGCCCCTAAAACGTACAGATCCTTTGTTGAGTCTTTTATTTTATTGTTATTGGTTGGGTCAGTCTCTCAATCTGGGGTCATAAACCTTCTCCAACGTTTCCCTTTGGACCTTTTCGGCCTCGACCTCACGAGCCTTGTTGGCAATCATGCTGATGACGCCATCAACGAGCACTTGCGTCATGCATCCCTTTTTACCAATATGTTAGCGATGGAATCTACGAAGAGAAGGCCTTGTCTTAGCAAGAAAGGCTACATAGGAATGTTTCCTCTCACCGCGCAGGTTGGGGATACGATCTTTGTAATTGCAGGTGCTCCAATTCCCTTCCTGCTAAGGCCGAAAGGGGACGCATATGAACTTCTTGGTCAGTGCTATGTACATGGAATCATGAAAGGAGAGGCTCTAGCTGGGCATAAAAGTCAAGACATTACAATAGTGTAGTGACATCAATCGTTGTCAGATACTAAGGGATAACTGAAATGTTACGTAAGACTATTGGTGACTTAGACCCAGAAGTTGACATAGAATTGACCATGTTCGCTCCGCACGTTGCACAACTGTTGCACAGACAAACCCGGTTGTGCAAGGATACAATGATGCATGGGATTTATAGCTCCGGAGAACTCAGCAGTAATGTATCTTGTATGTGTATATAACAAGGCATGACATTGCAGAGCCAATACTTGAGACCCGAGCCAACGAGATATTCCAATTTGCCGGTCATGGACGGACCGATCTATTGGATCCCTCGCAGAGCGCTTTGGTAGTGAAGGAAAAGCACCTCCAAAAGCGGCGGCAAAGGCTCCGTTTTGGGCGGCGAATTTCCCGACAATCTCTGTTGTGCTGTAATCCATCAACCACACAGCGGGTGCGCTTGTGGTCAGGCCCAAGTGGCTGCATATATACACCTACAGAAGAGTGCAAAATGTGCCCTGCAGCCAGAACCAACTCCAAATGACCGAATTGGAAAGCTGCAATTCGCTCTTGACCAAACCACAGCATGCATGAAGTGACGCAGAGTTACACATGGAGGCCCGAAATTGGGCCAAATGAAGGCGAACATTGTCAGCCAACGGCGGCAATATTCTTTCACGCAGGCTCGTTCGTATCCATTTAAGTCGTTCACTACCTACCTACTCAGATAGTTCGTCGCCTGACAATCGCCTTCAGTCAATACTCCCGAGTTCACGATGACAACGCCAACCTTGCCTCCAACCTGGACTCCTACTTAAGCAGGTTGCCTACGAACGAGCGATTTCTGGATCTGGGACTATGACACCGCTGACGACGCTAGGGTGGTGCTTGGAAGTCCATCACAGACTACCGACTGCTTTCCTCCCCCTCTGGGTGTCGACGGGCGCAAATGAGGGAACTCAGTGTCCAGCTCAGTACTCTTCGGCTTGTCAGGCGACGGATTCAATTGGAGCAGTGACCTGTTGTCCCATGTATGAACCTCAAATGAAATGGATATGACAAGTCTAGTACCGGTGATTTGCCCTAGTATCTATGAATATACCTGTGTTACCACCCCACTCGCATCGGCCCACGGATCTTTGTTTCCTTGTCGGTCACAATATACAACATCTGGATATGCCATTGTTACCCAGACGGATTTTCGGAACAACACGATCGATGTGGAGACCAGCACTATGGACACAAACCTACATTTGTTTGCTATAGCTATGGTTTATGTTACTCCTGTACGCGCGTTAAATCAAGCCTTTGCCGTCTCGCGCTCGCCCGCTAACATACTGCGCAATAGACTACAGTAGTCCCGACAGCTCTCCCAACTTCGACGACCTTGACAACTACGAGCACATCAATACCATCCTCCATTCCTCTTTCTACCAGTTCTACCTCCGCTACAAAATCATTAGCAGTCAGCTTGGCTGCAGCGGCTGGTATTGGGGTTGGAACAGCCGTCGGTACTCTCTTGATAGTCTTTACAGCCTTTCTAGTATTATTTATATACCGTGGAATCAAGCCTTCTTCAACGAGCGCTCCAACAAGCACTTCAACAAATATGAGACCTTCTGGAAATGCCGCCACCCAGGTAAATAATCTCATTATTCCTCGTTCGGAGCTTGAAAGGTCTCTCACGGCGCATGTAAAATAGCGCTTGGTTGACTTAATACACTCAGTCGTTTTCAATGAAGTCAACCTATTATTACAACTAGCTTTCGTGGCGGACTATCTCAATGGTGCTGTTCTCAAGGCTGCAGTTGCTTTCACCACCTTGGATATCATGGACTGTCACGTCCAAAAGATTACCGAGCCATACAAGATACGTTTATGGATCAGATGCAGGAGCACCAGCGTTTCCATGACCGGTATCTAATTGGTAATCCATCGTAGTGTTAATATGATATTTCTCCTGTTAGTTGGTCAAGGACTTTATTGCAAAGCCTTTGAATTACCGCAGGTGCCATTTTAAATGTCGGTAATGGCGCAACTTGGTACACAAATGCCTGACATGTATGGGCTGGCACACACCTTTAGCTATACGACGCTCAATTGGACTTTGACCAATAGAAATGTGCACCCGCAGCTGTACAAGCTCTCTAACATATCAGACCGCGGTCGAATATGAACTACGAAGAGTGTGGCAGGCGGATAGCAATTGTACTCCAATACCAAGTGTTTGGGCAGTAAGAGAAGCCGTAACTCCCGGATAATTCCTTTAGCTAACCACATGATAGCCAACTGCCGTGCTTTTTAGTCCTTCATAGTAAGAATGAGAGCTCGAAAACGATGAAGCCCCGGCATAGATATTTGAAGACGTTTACGATTAAAATTGTAAATGATATCGTCTTAATAGGTATGTCTACTGCGATACACGCCAAACTACTCTCGCAACACTGAGCAAGGAGTGATTAAGAATATAAGAAAACGTCTCTGGTTGTCGTATGATGCTTCCTAACTTCATGGCCATTAAATAGTTATATTAAACAGCTGTCCAAGGGTCGTTCACCTGTCGGGATACTGCCACGAAGTACCTGATCTAAAATCACCTCTAAGCTTACGCCAATCGCGCCGAGTACTACCATAACTACCACACCTCATTACCGAGTGCCACACGGCTACCTTTTCTCCTCGCCGGTTCGTCTAGACACCTTACGATATAATTGCGTAAACGTCGAGCTGCGCATTCGTCCCATTGGCCAACTTGCAACCCATGGCGTAACCCCTCGACCAACACGAGAGATTGGCGGCTTCGAACCTGCCGCGGGCGAACTGAGTTTCTCCATCGAAGGGTGGCGGACCGAGGCTGGGATCGGTGAAGCTATACTGCGCCTCGAGGGTGAAGGAGCTGAGATTATTGAACGACGATAGATACCACGCGTATGAGGCGTCGGCGCAGCGGGTCCATGACGTTGGGTGACTTCCGTTGACGTACCACTGCGCACCGCACGTGGTGGATTTGTTTAACGTGGGTGACGGGTCGAGTAGAGTGAAGCGGAAGGTTGTTGGGTTGAAAGTCCTGTTTGTTGGGAGGGTGGAGTTGAGTGAGGAAACGATGAAGCAGTTTGAAGTAAGTTGGCAGGTGGCAAGAGGCACAATTGCGATCAGGAAAGTCGTCAAGATGGTTTGCATTTGAAGTTTCATCATGAAAAGAGTGAATGGAGTTTTGTCTTGCCGAGGTACGATTACGATAACGATTAAAAAATGGATAGGGATAATGAAAGCGCAGAACAGCAACTACATAAGACGATGGATTGAGGATTTCATGAAAAGGAGAAGACAGATCTAAATCCAGTCACGAGAAAGCTGTGTGAGATAGATGAAAATAAAGCAGAGATGGACATGGTTTCCCTTCAAAACGATACTTTAACGCATGGCATTGACAAAGAGTCAATATCGAATGGGCGGCCATATGCACGTCCTCCGGTTGAGCCTCATCTCCGTCTCCTTTTCCGGAGTACTTGACTGGCACCTTGCATGAATCAGCAATAAGGCCTCCTCCAACGAAGGCTAATTCCGACAGAAAGCTTAGACTCAGAAGAATGGACGAAGGCTTTTCTGGAAGTGGGAGCTTATATTATGGTTCCTGGATGATGAGTATTGCCATGGCGCTGATACGCAGCGCAATTGGACGCACTAAGAGATAGGGTGGACATCAGGCAGTCACCTAATCAAGCACTCCTTGGTGGTCCGGTCAGTACAGCCTCGCCGCGATGCGAACCGGTGGTCTGCCTACATACAAGGATGCTCGGAAGGGTGATATGCAAGTAGGTGAGCTGCACAGCTGATGTCGCTTGTAGAGTACTGACAGTCGTCTCGCAATTGCGGCACTCCGTAGTCAATCACAGAAGAAGTAGACGGTAGACACGGAAAAGCAGTGCCGCAACTATTAGCGAACTTATAATCGCTTGTTCGCCTCCAGAACGAGTCTGTAAGCCACCAACGACCAGTCAAGATTGCGCCCTAAAGCCCACCAGCGAGCCTGCATGAGCTGTGGCAATGGGCCTGTTGCGCTTTGCCAAGCAAGTCAAGGGCCGCCATGCACACGATCAATAAGGTTAACAATAAAAATAGACGCCGCTTTCAATCATTGCCAAAGGGGCCTCTCCAAAGCAAGACGATTTGTAGGTACCTGTGGTAGAGGCAAAACGATACCTCAAACCGATCAGCTTGGGACCCCAATATGGAGTGAGATTTTGAGATTCGAAGCTGACAAGCAACACATTCGATTGGATCTCCTGTTTCCAACGAAGCCGGGGCGTCCGAATGGGAGGGCAGCATTGTATTCCATTACTTCTTTCGTATCTGACACCAGAGCTGCGACACCGCCACCACCAAAATGTGGATCGTGTGAGGGTCACGGCCGAATCACAGTGGACGAGGCGGTTGGTAGGCCGGGTTTGGGGCCAGTGTCATTGCCTCCACGTGCCTTTCACGGCTTGCGGGTCGCGGAATACCAACAGGACCGAAAGCTTGATGAGGAAGAGCAAAGCTGGATGGTGCAGCAGCCTGGCTGAAGGAATTAGCCGTCAAAGCGGGACCAGGTATAGCAGCAGAAGTGAGAGGGCAAGCTATCGTACCGTACGATATGCCTTGGCGGCGCAGTTGCATGTCGATGATACCTCGAACGCAGATAGACCAGCTGAGAGCCGCATGGGATGGATGGAAAGAACACATTTCCCACACCGAAGCACGCATAAGCTTTATTATCATCGTCATCCAAGCCTTCACCTGCGCCCATGATTTTTGTAACCTGATGCCGGTCATGCTCGTTCATCTTTTCATCATCGTATGAAACCGCAGCCCGTCGCTCGCCAGTTTTCTCTCGCCGTTCGCTGCGCCGGGCCCTATTCTTAGAAGCGACCTTCCCACCCGTCGGTGCGCTGCTGGCTGCTAATACCACCAACTATTACTTGCTGCTGCTGTTGCTGCTGCTTGTTCTTGGTGCTGTTCGCCGATCCTGGGAAATTTTCCCTTCGGATCTTCCCCTTCAGCCCCGCCGAGCGCACATTCGTCGTGCGGTAGGGAGGGAGTCATTTGGCTCCTCGTTCGCTCATTCATCCCACAGCCGCTTGGCTGGCTCCCTATGCAATGAAAGCAAAACTCTTTTCATCGAAGTCGAGAACGCAGCCCCAGGTCGAACTATCTCAGGGCTACTCCTCGCAGCCCATCCCAGGTGAGTTGGTCTCCGTCCGCGTCAAAGGTCGAATGCAACAACAAAATTGTCATCCGAGCTCTAAATCGCTCGCGATCCAGAACACTTGGCTGTCATAATCTGCATCTTCTGCCATCGATGACCAAGTCTCTCACACGCTCGTGTTTCAAGCAGAACTGGCGGTGAATGATAAAAGACCACACGTTTCTCACCAAGCACGCATTCATCGTCATTGTAGCGCTGCGGAAAACTGACCGAATCTGATCCAGATCCTCAATACCTCCCTCCTAATCAATATCCTCCCTCAAGACTGCCTGTAGGTAGTGAACCTCAGTTACCACTCGAACCTCCTCCTGGTCAGCGACATTTCTCCATCCCGACCATCCCTAGCATAGAAACGTCCACTGAAGGTTCTACCTCTACTTATTCACGAGCCTCACAAGATCTTGTTCCGGATCAGAGATACTCGGCATATTTACCTCCAAATTCACCAATTGCTCCTGTCGAGAGAGAGCCAAAACGTGGTCTGAGAGATAGATTGGGCATTGGACATTCCTCAAAGCAGAGTGTCGATCAAAACCAAAGCAGATCATCCGGTCTAGGGCGTACACTTTCCGTGAGGCGTAAGGAAAACCAGGACAGACATCCAAGTCCTACAGAAGAGCAACACAGAGGACTTAGAGGAGGCTCAAGCTCACAGCTGTTGGCGCACAACGAAGAAGAGGAATCAGCACAACATAACACATTCACTATTACACATCAATTCCAAGGTCCTCCTGTACCGGCAAAAGACACACCATCCAACGTTGTCTACGTACAACCTTCTCAACAACAACATCAAGTTTACTACCCGCCTCCACCACCACCACTCCAGCGTGTAGATACTGATCACAGTATTCAGACTACGCCACCTATTGATACATTCAGTCCTGCAGGACAACATCCAGCTTATCTATCAGATAATCAAACACCTAGTCCATTTGTTCCTACCCAGCTTCAGCAACCTCAACAGCTTCAACAAGACTTTTCGTCTCCAGGCTCAGCTCTTGGACTCGCTCATATTCAACCTCCGTCCAATCAAGGTGGTCCCTATACATATCAACCAACAAATCAAGAACTCGAATTTCAAGGTCGACATCAACTAGCTCAACAACAAGATCCTGTATCTGCGCTCTCCGGTCGATCATCATTTGAAGCTTACCAAAAGCCGCAACAGCAACAGGTGTATCCTCCACCCGAGACACAGAAATCCTCTCAAGCACGATCATCGAACCCACCAGTGCCGGTTCATAATCCAGTATACCTTCAAGCACCTCAAGTAGCTTCCCTTTCGGCTCCAGAACCACCATCACCGCTCCAGCAACCAGTTCCTGACCATCAAGTTACTCCACAGACTGTTTCTCAAGAGCCATCGCCAACAGATAGTCAGACAGGATCATCTACCACGATGCCCACTGGACCACCACGAGGTAGCTCAATGCGTCAAGGAGAGAACCTTAGGGGAATGCCACCAACATCTCGTGATGCTCCTTCATTAGGTGAGCAAGGCGCTTTGCCAAGTTGTAGCTAGTCGTAAAATTTCTGACTTTGTACATGCAGGTCCACGAGGTCAGTCGTATCGAGAAGAGCAGTCACAACAACCCGAGAGAGGTCGTGACTCGCCTCCGCGAGATTTGACGGCAGAAGATGCTGAGAACTATGTGAAACTTTTAAAGGAACACAAGGAATTCAGTATGATTGAAAATTGCTAAGCGTATTCTATCAGATACTTATATCAAACAGAGGACAAGTACAACAAGGTCAAGAAACTCTACTTCGAAAGGGAAGCTCAGGTACATCACCTTCAGAACACTCTTGCCAACCAAAGACTATCGCAGTCACGAACATCACTTGATGACTCTGAGTATACGGCTCGATTTTCGCGGTTGGAAGGACTAATCAGTCAACTTGCGTTTGCAATTAGAAAAAACTGGAAGAGGATTCCGGATTTCTTGGAAAGAGCAGTCAATAAGGAAGCTATGGCGACGGGTAAACATGAAATGACGGCCGTAGGACGTGCATTCATCAGTTACTGGCTCGTCAGCGAGATCTTCGACAAGTACTTCCATCCGGATCTTGACATTGTTCTCTCTCAGCAGTTGCAGCGAATATATCACAACATTCGACGGAGTGCACTGTATTCTCAGTCGGCTGAAGAGGAAGAGAACCTGCAATCAAAGGTGATCAACTGGCGCTTGACAACCCTCGAAGGCCTTCAAGATCAGCTGAGAAGTCCCGAAGCGGCTCAGCACAATGAAACGTTGGTCGAACTACTCAACCATAAACTTGCTGATGACCTGGCTGGTCTATTGCAGGATCCACCACCACCGGATTTGCAATCTAGCATTCCAATGATTGTGGAGCTGGCAGTGAAGATCGCAATGCACTTGCCGTGCGAAAGCCGAGAAGTCATGGTTGATTACTACCGGCCGGGCATGCTGTTCGCACCAGAGCTCATGAGGGTGGAGACGGGCATTCCGGTGCTGACGAACCCGATCGAGGCGCCCAAGGAGTCGCCGTCGGAGGAAGGCAGCGTCAAGAGCGCGGGCGCCAAAGCCGCCGTCATGGACGAAGACCAGCTCGACGACATGCGTGAGAAGGACGACAAGACCCGCCGAGGCATGTTCGGCGGCCTGATGAGCGGCGGCCAGGCCCTGAAGAAGCCGACGCCGGCGTCCGTCGATCCGCGCGCCGTGCGTGGCAGCAACGAGCGCGCCGGCGGTAGTCAGACGCAGCTTACCAAAGAGTCCGGTCGTGAGACGCCGCAGATGAAGGAGGAACGGGTGCGCATGTGTGTGGGAGTCAGCGTGCAGATTCGCGGGCGCAGCGTCCTGACCAAGGCTCCTGTCTACGCCATGGCGAGCTGAGAGCAGATGGCGAGTTGAGGTCGCTAATGATCGTGCGAGGACGGACTTGTGTTTTGAACCGTAGCATTGTTGAGACAGGTCTGTTTTCTTGGATTCGAGGCGGGTCGTACACCGACCTGCTTTGCTTGACGCATCTGCGGATTGCCAGGGCATTTGGAACGAAGACGACGTCGTGTTGGGTTGGATTGGATAGGGTAGGATTGGACATGAATTGGCATTTGCCCGATACCCTCGCTGTAAACAAAGACAGGATCTTTTTCTTCGTCCGGTGCATTTACAGGATGTGGCTCAAGTAGCAGCATCTTGGGTCAAATTGGATTATACAGAAGCCTAAGAACGAATTGGATGCGGATGATGAGCGTTTTACAGAGTTCGTGATGGCATAACATTTCCAGCTGCCCGAATAGTCACAAGCAATTCTACGAGAGAGCTTTTTCTTCAGCAGGCGAGTAATTAATTAGTGAGATACGACATAGGTTCGGCGTCGGCCAACCCACGGAACTCAAATAGAGAAGCAACCCTAGACGGCCTTACCAGAGACCCCACTCACCCACTTCCGGCACCACACGTCACGAAGCAATCAGTTCTCGTCCGAACTAGTAACTAACATTAGTAAAATCTATCTCCATTTCCTTAGTTCCTACAAACCCGTCCTCTCCCACGCTGACTCGCCCACCATGGCTAAGTGCCTCTTTCTTCTTTCTCGCTTGCCATGGCCACAGCAGCATCAGCGCCTCCACAGCATGTCGACACGGTGATCATAGGTACGATTCTGCTAGGCTCCACTTCCTTGACCCAAGGTACATATGCACATGTCACTGACATCGAATTTCTAGGCGGCGGCCCATCGTCGTTGATACTGTCGTATATCCTTCATGGACACATTCCTTACTACAAGGGCCATCATCACGATGCAATCCTGCATGCGAAGCTATCGAGAAACCCAAACCTGCTGTGCATAACACCGGACCTGTACGCGCACTTCTACTCTAGTTTGCGGTACAGCACCCAAGCCTTGCCAGTAAACACGCTGCTGGATACACTTGTCCGACCCAACGCCGACACAGTGGTCGACTCGCAGACATGCGTGGAATGGCGATATGAGCCAGAGAAGGCCGTTAGCCACGTCGTGCTCACATCATCGCCAACTGCTGGTGGCCAATGGACCGACAATCCAGTACACACCTCGATGGACATCAAAACACTAAGCTACTCAGAGCTGCTGAGTCTGCCTGGCTACTCGTATGACACGTTCTACTCAGCTCAGCATGGCGGCAAACCCGCGCCGGAATTCGAGCGACCCACACGAGCTCAAGCAGCTTCGTACTTCGCGGCGTATCCTTCAGCCGCCGGCATCGAGTCTACGCTCCACACCTCTACCACTGTAACACGCGTCACCCGCGCCTCCTCCGGCAGCGGCTTCACACTGACGCTGCACACGCTCGCGCACCCGCTCCGGCCCCTCCACGCAACGCACCTCGTCCTCGCAACCGGCATCTTCACGCACCCACTCCCACCACCCTCATCTCTGTCTCTCATCCCCGGTCCGACCTCCCCCTCCGCAGTCTCCTCCCTCCCGCTGCTAGTCATCGGCTCGGGCTTCACAGCGGCAGACACGCTGCTCAGCGCGGCGGGCCCGCGCCGCACGCTGCACATCTTCCGGTGGGCGCCGGCGCAGCGCCCGTCGCCGCTAAAAGCGTGCCACAGCAGCGCCTACCCGGAGTACGCGCGCGTGTACCGCGCGATGCGGCGCGCGGCCACGGGCGGCGGCGGCGGCGGCGCCGCCGCCGACGACGGCTACGAGGGCTTCGCGAATGGCGCCGTCGAGAGCGTGGCGCGGCGCGCGGGCGCGGCTGCCGGCTGGGACGTCGCGATCCGGCGGAGCGACGGGCGCGTCGAGCACCGCGTCGTCGGCGCGCTGGCCTACGCTGTTGGCCGGAGGGGTGATTTGGCGTACTTGGAGCGTGGCTTGCGCGCGGAGGTGCTGGGTGCGTGTGCGGCGGAGCGGCCGTATGTGGATGGGCGTGCGTTGCGTGAGAAGCTTGGTGAGGGTCGAGTGCAGGTTGCGCCGGGTGTGTTTGCGGTTGGGAGTCTCACTGGTGACTCGCTTGTGCGGCATGCGTATGGTGGGTGTGTCTGCGCGGCTGCGGAGATCATGGGGGTGGCGGACGGCGCAAGAGAGCTTCCGGAGCGGATGGTGGGGTGTGCTGGGGATCTGAATGATGCCATTGAGGCGGATGCTTGGAGTCACGACGATTCAAAGCGGGTGGAGAGTGGATTGGCTCATCTGGACTTGCATTTAGATAGGCAGAAGATGGTTGATGCCGTGGGTTCGCATCTTCATCTCCTTGGATAGACAGCTGAGCTGATGTACCAAAACTGTGGAGAAAGCTCCGTATGTTCTATTGCTTCTGATAGACGGATCTAGGTCTACGTTTGATACTCTAAATTCACAAACCATTGAGAGTTAGGCATCGAGCATTGGCCATGGGTGTTGAGGGCTTTCCTTTCGAGAACATGCCTGCTCGGTCTAGAAGACCCTAGAAGTCACAATAGTCACGCCTTGATTTACAATGACAGCATTTACTGAATCACGACAAGCCTCACGATTTGCTCCCGAAGCCATCTCAGCTGATGTCATGGCCGACGTGATGCCGAATCGGTGATCGGGTATCGGCGTTGCTTTCTGACCCAATACTACGTAGATTCGGGTTGGGCATTGCACGTAACCATTACTCATTTCAGCCACTCCGAAGATTTTTGCCATCGTCTTGGCCAATTCCTGTTCGTCCCCGATGCCGGATGGAGGGCGGCAATGACAAGATCCTTCCACTTCCACGCCCAACGACCGCGCCATTTCCGCGGTCGCGGGGTGATCAGACGGCAATAGGCCGGTTGTAAGTAAGCCTACGCCTTTCATATGTCACACCAAACCGCTTCAGTGTCTAGTGACGCTTCATACGGAATTTGCTTAATAAAGCCATCATCCGCCGGAGGAAATTTTCTTCCTGAGTCACCAAAAACCCTGATGGACAGTCGCGTTGGGTGCCGAAGGGCGTCGTCCGATGCCGTAGTTCTCTCTACACGGCGTCACTTGGCTTGAAATCGTGTAAGCAAATGACATGTCTCCATTCTAGCTGCTTCGAAATCAATACACAAAGCCTGAATGCGCGCCCAAAGGGCGTGCCAAGTATAGTAACATGTTCCCAACAGCTCGTGTACAATGTAGTCGTCTGAATGTATATAAAGACACTGGCCTTCGCCTCTAGTTCGACTTTTTCATCATCAGACGAAGCAAAAGATAAAAGACATTTGAAGCCAAAGCATCATTTCGAAAGCAAACCAAACAATTTCAAATCAACAACTACAACAAGCAATCAATCACAATGGTTTCCGGCAACAACACCAAGACCTACGAGGCCGAGCCTGAGCGCCGAAGCTCCTCCGCTCAAATCAAGTCGGCATGGAACAACATCAAGTCTACTCTGAAGGAGACTCATGTTGGCCTGAACAACGCCTACGAGGTCTACTATGGACCATCTCGCGTTCAACCCCGGACTCAGTCTGAGCGCCGACTCTCATGAATGCATCAATCAAGTCTGAAGCTCTTCAACGGAGCTTCAATCGATCCGGAATGGACTCATCGATCGGGAGATAAAGGTACCGGTCATGGTCCAGCCACTTCACGCGACCTTGACTTTCCAGTTTATTAACGGTGAAACGAGTCTCATCATTGGGCGGAGTATTCGGGTTTCTCTTGCATTTTGGATCTTTTCATAGCTGATTGGTTATGGGCCGACTACAGTACTTAATGGAGACGTGGAAGGAAGATATTGAAGTATGATCACGAACATGTTCATAGAACTTCGAAGATACCCATCAGGCTACACAGTTTATAAACCTAGAAAATAATCATAATGTTTGTCTTTCTTTAACAAGACTCTCCCAATTTGAAACTTTGTGAATTCGCCTCGACTTATTCTTGACATAAAAACGGAACGTCCTTCGACGACGATGAATACCTTCTGACTCATAGCAATATGACAAGCTACACACCTAAACACAAAGCCTCTTTCTTCGTATTATGTACATGTTGGAAGTAGGGCGTACTGTGGATGGAGCGGGCCGTCATGACAGCGTCGATGCCTTGACATTGTTGGGAAATGGTTAGGGCGCGGAGATAGCACCTGCATGCTGCATCTCGCGACTAGGAAGGGTTATCCCGAGTGTCTGTAAGCCGCATTCTACATGAGAAGAAACAATCCCAAGCTTTTGGCCGTGATTCGGTCAGAGCGTGCATGAAAGAACAAATGGCGTGACCATTACCAAGTAATGCTGTAGAGTACTAGCATGAATTTTCTGACACTCATAGTAAGTTTGAAGAAGTAGAAGAATGTGAGGAAGCGAATCCCTTTGAATTCTCATATGCTATTGACTCGGCCATCGTATTCCTTGCTTGTCCATCCTCCGTCGCTCCTCGCAAAACGTCATTCGTGTCATTCCATCAAGACCATCCCAACATGAACGCTCAAGGTTTCCGTGCTGCAAATGCAAGTAGAAGGGCGGCAAGCTAAGCTGAGGCGCACTGTATTCGGACGAACACATGTGCGTCGAGGTAATATATGCATGAAGTAAGGTGTAGGAGAATGTGAGAGGATCGTTTAGAAGCGGCATGTTCTTAGGCTTGCTGCGATGCATTGACTGACCACTGAGGGTGTGAGATCTATCATGTGGTGTCATCTTTGTCACAATATTGGAGACGTAACGATCCAAATGGCTGGCTAGACCCGGGACTTCCGGCCATCGTGGTACCTGAGAGGTAGTGTGCTAGTCTGGAGTGTGGCGCTCTTAGTGGTCGGTGGTTGGTGAGACGAATGGGAGATGGAACACAACAGCTGGGTCTGATCCGTGACAAGAACGGCACTCGAAGCTGGTGCTAGGAGTCATGGCTTCGTAACTCCTCATTAGGGTTCCGAGGTCGACAGTACACTCTCATCGGGATTTTCCAAACCGTTTAGAACGCGCTCTGTTGCTGGACTGACGACAGCGTCAAGAGGAGCAGCATGAAGCGCCGGTTGCACAACCTTCGCCAGTTTGCCCGACTTCCTCTTCTCAATCGCTTGAAGAACCCATTCGGCTACTTCTTGGTCAACAACGATTTCGGAAGGTTTCAGATCCTTATTCATATCGCTCTCGCTCTTATCCAAAGTTTCAGACGTGATGTCGCCGCCAATGTCTTCCTCATCCTCTTCGGCAATGGTCATCGGCTTGGACAATAGCTTCAGCCATTCATGTTGAAGCAGCATTGGATAAGTCGGCCTACGTCTCGGCTCTTTTGCGAGACAGCCGTCAACAAAACTCCGTGCTGCGGGGCTGTAACCTAGTTCTGGAAGACTAGGAGGTTCACCATTGACGATAGCCTGCGACTTTGTTAGCTTCAACACAAATCACGCTTTTGACGGCACCTACACTTAATTGGGAGAAGATGTTGTTGTACGTCTCCGGTGGATACGGGTAACGTCCCATGGCACATTCAATGATGGTCAAACCCAAGCTCCAAATGTCGCTTTGAACACTGTAAGTGCCTCCTCCAGAATTCGCTCCGGTCATTTGAATCCCACCACCAGAAATCCTCTCCGGTGCCATGTAGCTCTGGCAGCCAATATTGGTCTTCGCAAAACTAGCGACGAGATTGCCACTGACCCCGAAATCGCAGATTTTGATTTGTCCTCGTGTATTTACTAGGATATTGGTTGGTTTCACGTCGCGGTGTATGATGTTGTGGTCGTCCTTCAAGCTCTTCAAACCCATTGTTGTAGAGTAAGTGATTTTACGGAGAACATTCTCAGGAATGCCATCACCGTAGAGCTTATCGATTGAACCGCCGTCCATGAACTCCATACAGATATAGACAGCGCCTTCTTGGAAGAAGGCACCATAAAAATCAATAACGAAAGGAGAAATGCATCGATGAAGAATGTCGAGTTCCATGATAATCTGAGCAAACTTGTTGTCGTCAAGCTCCAGTCGGATCTCTTTCATGGCCATAACGATGCCAGTGCAACCTGATGTGGATGTCGCGGAAGTTGGACTCGCGTCGAGACTGTTGACACTGGTATTGTTAGGCGGAGAACGAGGTTCTTCGGATGGCTTGGTTAGAGACATGTACTTGATACCCGCAAGACCTTGACCTTCACGTCGGAACTTAGGTCTGCTGTGCCTGACTTTGAACACGGTGCCGTAATTGCCTTTGCCGAGCTCATCCAATGTCTCAACTTCATCTAGAGATATGCTGTACGACCCGCCACCTGCAAACTGTACTCCTTGAGCGTTGAGGGTGGCCTTGTCTTTGAATTTCAGCGATCCCGATTTTGCGTCCAGGAACTCTGCGTATTTGTCCATCATGGTGCCACCGGTTGGCTTGGTTTCGTCGGTCTTCTGTTGTGTGACATTTCCACCACCGATCTGCGATAACTTGAGGCCGGGTTTCTTTCTTATTGCTCCCGGCACGCCATTTACGGGTGAGCCAGTTGGAGAGGCGGCTCTTCCAGGAAGACCGCCAGGTAGCGCCATGCCACGCTTCTCCGCGAGCGATGGTTTGGTTGATGCGCTTAAGTGCGGAACGGCCGGTGCAGACTGGAAATGAGTGATGGCTGGTTTTCCATTTGGCAGCTTGAAGGAAGTGGGCACACCACCTGGACCGGCCAAGGGAATGCCGGCCTGAGAGACAGGAGAGGTCGAAGGCACAGATTCACTTCCCAAATGCCACGAACCGGCCTTGGCTTCGTCTTTCTTGGGAGGGTTTTTTCTTGCCAGTTGGAATTCCTGCATCTTCCGGCGGATATCGTCAGTGAGAGCACTACTGGCTCCTCTTTGAATTGGAGGAGCCGCCGGTGGCCGTCGAGCGGCGTTTATGCTGCCTAGAGGTGTTGAGGAATCCGCCATTTTCGAAGTTGTAGGTGCACAATCGGAGACTGAGCGAGGTGAGAGCCTGGGCGGCTCCAGTGCCATTGAGGTGGTAGGTGAGGCGGACATGGCTTGCGGAGGTGAACTTATGCCGTCTGCGATCGTAGATGGTGGAGACTCCGAAGAGACCTGGGTTTCTGCGGTATTTGAGTCGAAACTGGTGTTCTCTGGTCTTTCGGTAGTCATGCCGCGCAATTCTTCAAGGATAGAGGTGTAGGAGGGGCGGAGACAGCGGCACGCGGAGGGTGGCGGGACAGATGTGGAGGCTAGAGGCGAGATAGATTTGCGGTGGGTGAATTGAGCGAACAAGAAGTGTGCAGGGAGCAGTCAAGCGTTGCGAAAGTTGAGTATTGGGAATATTTTTCGTCAGTCGTCGGGATCGCCGGTGTTTGGAGGTGAAGGGTTGCGTCACGAAAAGATGTGGCGGTGCTTGAGTGGGAGAGATGGAGATGCAGATGTCGATGGCAGGTTGTGATAGGTTGGATGTCGGCCGACGACGCGACAAAGCGAAGGAGTCTCAGTCTCGGCTGGGCGATATGTGAAATGCAATATTAAAGAGGAGCCATTGAGGATGGAGTGGCACTGTGACAGAGACACTGAGTACGTCAGGACCTTTGCCTCCGAAGGCCGTTCCTGCAGCTCGAGTCGATGAGGTCGAGGTTGGTTGCCGCTACGTCAATGCCATGTCACAATCGCACCTTTGATGCTGCAAAACAGCATGCAACGGTGCAGCGGCAGAGTGGAAATGGCTCGTCGGAGGAACGAATGGCCTGCGGATGAGAAGATGAAGAGGGTGAAGGTCTAAGAAGTCTGGATTTCGGAAAGGATATGGAGAAACAAATGGCCTTAGTACCTGACCATGTCCTGCTTTTGGGCCGACGATGTGCCACTCAATCCTCGATCAATGCATATGGCGCGTCATTGCGCTTTACACGCGAAATCCTGCTTGGAACGGCACTCGCAGATGCAATGCCGCCAATGACTTCTCGCCGCCAATTTGCCCATGGCCATTTCTGCGACAAGTGCCATATGCTTTCCCTGCCTTTCCAAGTCTCGCTTGTTTGAGAGCTGCAGCGTCTAATCAGGTAGTTTGCAATCCTGATGGTTGTCTTCACGTGATTTCAAGCACGTTTTGTTGCCCTGCTGCCTGATAATCATCATGTTTCGATCTGTCGGATCTCAACGGTAAAACGATCAAAGATGGGGAATGCAAAGCCTCATTTGTACCACCTTACCAAGTTCGACCACTCCAATTTCAGCTGGTGACAGGCTCTGCGTTCATCCTGACCATACAAAACCTTCTGTTTTCCACCTGTCGTAATCCTGGCATCCACCCACGCCGTCAACAATTTTTGCCTGTGGTTCGAGCTAGCTCAGCGCCACTAAGCCCCAAGCCTCCACGCAGCTCTGCCGCCACGCCACACTACGTTCTCCTCTTGCACGCAATCACGCTGGGTCTTGACACTATCTATCCATATCTCCGCTTCAGATGCCCTCCATCGACTTTTCCTCCTCCAAAGCTGGGTGACAATCCCACGGATCACCGGTCCAGTCGCCCAGCTCATCGAACCCCGCCTCTGTCTTCAACATGCCCGACTTCAGTGTCACCTCATATCGTTTGGAGAGAGCACTCAGTCCCTTCGACGGAAAGATGTTTGCTGCCATAGGCGAATCCACCCTCGGTGGTGCTTTCGACGCGTTGAAGAAGAATCCGCTGCCACCACACTCTTCTCATCCCGACTTTGGTCATCTCGTTCTCCTCGTCTTCGAAGCCGTCCTGGAAGTTGTTTGCGTGAGCTTGCCCGGATACATCGTCGCCAGACAGGGCATGTTCGACGCCGAGTCACAGAAGTTCCTTGCCAACCTTAACGTACAGCTGTTCACGCCATGCCTCATCTTCACCAAGCTGGCGTCGCAGCTCACGGCGGAAAAGTTAGTCGAATTGGCCGTAATACCCCTCATATTCGTCATGCAGACACTTGTATCATACCTCTGTTCCCTCGGCATGTCGAAGCTATTCCGCTTCTCTAAAAGAGCCCAGAACTTTGTCACGGCTATGGGTGTCTTTGGCAACTCCAATTCACTACCTATATCGCTTGTCATCTCCCTCTCAAAGACTCTGGATGGTTTGCACTGGGATAAGATACCAGGAGACAACGACGATGAAGTAGCTGCTCGTGGGATCTTGTATCTTCTCATCTTCCAACAACTCGGTCAGTTGGTGCGTTGGAGTTGGGGATACCATGTTCTCCTGGCGCCTCCAGAAAAGTACGAAGATGAAGACGACAACCGGGTCGCTTCGATCGAAGATGGCACATATGATGATGAATCTGAAAGCCCTGAAGAAAGCAGACTGCTTGCCGATGACTCTCTCAAGCCATCACCGAATGGTCAATCCAGTAGTGGAGCCAGAGCCACCTCCGAGTACACTTCTGGCACCGCAACTCCCATGAATCGAAATCAGTACGCCGACTCTGAATCTGATTCTCGCTCCGTGTGCTCTTGCAGCACCGATTACAGTCACGGCGATATTCGCCACAATCATGCCGTACTGCCTGATTCAACGAACGGAAATGTCAATGATGGCCATACCTATGCCAATGGCTTCAAGAAAGCGCAATCCGAACCAACAACATGGCCTGGCCGTTTAAAGCGACGGCTCAGCACAACTTCACAGAAGACTTCGGCAACGCTGTCTGCATATTACGACAAGATCTACTCTGTTCTACCTAAGCCTATGCAAACAGTTGTATCATTCGTTGTCAAGTGGGGAGGCAAGTTCTTCAAAGGCCTTTGGGAGTTTATGAATCCACCTCTCTGGGCGATGTTAGTGGCTATTGTTGTGGCATCCGTACCAAAACTCCAACATCTCTTCTTTGATCATGGAACCTTCATCAACAATTCCGTCACGCGAGCTGTGGCTCAGAGTGGTGGTGTGGCCGTCCCGCTCATTCTAGTCGTTCTGGGTGCAAACCTCGCTCGGAACACCTTGCCTCGAGAACAACTTGGAACCGACGATCCCATTCTAGAGCGAAACCTTCTCATTGCCAGCATAATAAGCCGGATGCTTCTCCCTACCATCATCATGGCACCCATCCTCGCACTGATGGCCAAATATGTTCCCGTCAGCATCTTAGATGACCCGATCTTCGTCATTGTATGCTTCCTTTTGACGGGTGCACCAAGTGCTCTTCAGTTGGCCCAAATTTGCCAGATCAATAACGTCTACATGGGAGCAATTTCAAGACTGTTGTTCCAGAGCTACGTGATATGGTTCGTTTACACCTCTCCTCCATTCAGGTACCAAGCTAACCCACCAATTAGGATATTACCTTCAACACTCGTCCTTGTCATGATGGCCTTGGAAGTCGTCGAGTGGGCTGGCCGATAAAAATCAACAGCTCGTACAACCTTCCAACACCCTGTACAAACACCCCCACATGTAACCAGAGAAATGCATCAAGGAGCATTGGCATTACGGTTGATTACTTCCGCGACATCCGGCAACAACCAATGTAGGATGGTGTAAGATTAGATGGGAGGCGTCAACAAACTGCAGGTTTCAGCCTGTTTGAGCAGGCCACTCACCCTTTGCGACAATATGATAGGAAGTGTAAAAGTGTATTGTTTTAATGCAAGGCTTTAGGACATGACATGTTCGCCGCGATGTGACACTAAAGTTGTAACCATTTAAATGCTTGGGCCTTACGCCTTGATTGTGTGGGAAAGTGGAGTAGTGTGTTGTACAAGACTCTTCTGCGAACGGAGAAGCTCTGTAATCGGGCTACGTCGTCTGGCTGCGTATGCAGTCTGATATTACCCAGAGGTAGCCCAGCCAGTCAAAGTCTTCTGAGATCATACTGGATCGTGGGTGAAGCAAATCGATTCCTTCGTCCATCTTGCATCAGCGGTATCGAATCATAGTGAAGCAGTGAAGCAATTGATGTCAGGACCACTGCAATGGGCCACGCAGGTATTCGATCATGTAAGAACGCGGCATGAGGCGTGATATCCCACACAGGCATGCGGAGTATGGCTGCAATAACGCCGTATGCTGTCGGTAGCGCAGAAATCCTCTTATCTTCTCGTCTTTTTGAAAGCTTCAATTGTGTTCACGATTTTTCGCTTCTTCACATGAACCAAGTTTTGCGCATTGCCCACTAGCCAACCGCATTCCGACGGCAAACTTCTCCCAAAAAAGTGCAAAGAGCAAGGGAGTCAAAAACTTTGTGTTTTCATTCGAGCTTTTAAACGGCAACTGGTCACGCGACATTCTTCTCGAAAAGCTCGCTCCCACCTCTTCATCCTAACTTCCTTGCACACGATGGCTGAACAACCCATGACGCCGTCACGCTTTCTAAACCTTAAAAGGAGCCTCTCTAGGGACGATCCCACCAAAAATATGGCTGATCTCAGCCTACCAAATGCCGTAAAGAAGACTGATGACAAACCGTCGCCAATCCTGAAAGGGACCGAGAAGAATCAGTCTCCTGGATTGCCTGCTCAAAAAGGTATGGTAACCACTTTCTCGGTCTGCTTTCGCCTTCTTACCTAACGAATCCGGCACTGATCTCACCCTGGATTTGCAGGTACCGAGACTGAGCTTGTCTGGTCCTTCGAACTTCCATGGAGCTGGTTTTCAAATAGATATGCGATCTGGTTGCCGTTCAAGCTACACCACCGGTCCCTAACGCCGTTTCGCCCAAGATAAACGCTAACCACTCTACAGCTGTCTCAATTGCAGACCCTGAGATAGAAAACATTTCTCCTTTGATGCGAGGTAAATGGAAAGATGCACCAGGCGAGTCAGAAGGCGAATACTTCAATCTCGATCGACAACCTAGCCGGCATCACCGCACAAGCATCCCAGGCAAGCGACTCTCCGGTCGTCCCTCGGCTGAGTTTCTCAAGCAGTCAAAGCGAACTCCAGAAAACTCGACAACACCAGCAGAATCTGGAAATGAAAGCTCTGCATCTGCACGTCCTTCCGTAAGCAAGTCAATGGCAGATGACGAACTCTTCGCACGCGTGGGTCAGTGGCTTCAACAGGAACGAGCTCGACGTTTTGCTGCAAAACTAGAGCGAGAAGACGAGCAATTAACACCTGCGGATGCTGTTGCTGGTGACGGTAAGAGGGAGAGGCGGTCATCCGATGCCTCTGAAGGAGCCTCTGCATTGGACGAATTACAAAAGATCCTGGATCGAGCCATGTCATTTTCGAAGCTGACAGCACCAAGTTACAGAAGACAAACACCGAGAAGTCCAAGGATACCCGCGAAACTCAGGCGCCCTTCTTCCATCTTTGCGAGTTCAGATACTGATTATTTGGAGGAGCCTATTGTGCCGAGCTGTGATGTAGTGCTGGACAATACGAAAACTTTGACTTACACTAGCAAAACGCCTCTGCTGTCTGCCAAAGATGGTGCTCTCACCATGCGTAGAGTATCATCCGCCAAAGTCGATGATGTATGGAAATCGTTCAAGTTCGAGATAGTGCGACTGGCCCATACTCTGCGAATCAAAGGATGGAGACGAGTTCCGATGGAACTGAGTGCAAATATTGAAGTTGAGCGTTTAAGCGGAGCTCTTACGAACGCCGTCTATGTCGTGTCGCCACCAAGAGACCTACCGCCCATCTCACCTCTGCGTGGAGACAGCAATGATAGCAATCCTCGACCGAGAAGACCACCTCCAAAGCTGCTACTCAGAATATATGGGTCACAGGTTGACCATCTCATCGATCGCGAGTCTGAGCTTGCCATCTTATGTCGGCTGGCCAAGAAACACATAGGACCACGTCTTCTCGGTACTTTTGCCAACGGCCGCTTTGAAGAGTTCTTTCATGCTAAAACGTTGACTGCCAAGGATATCAGAGACAAAGAGATGAGCAGACAGATCGCGAAACGCATGAGAGAGTTACATGAAGGTATTGACTTACTTCCTGAAGAGCGAAGCCGGGGTCCATTCGTATGGAAAAATATATCTAACTGGACCAAGAGGTGTAGCATGTTGGTTCACTGGCTGGACGAGAAGGCTCTAAAGGCTGGTGAAGCACAGCCCAAATTCGTCTGCGGCACACAATGGGACTTTTTCTTCAATACCGTTCACAAATACAAGGAATGGCTGTATCAGCAATACGGTGGTGAAGATAAAGTCAATGAACGATTGATCTTCGCACACAACGATGTATGATCTATCCTTTCCATCGAGCTTCGAACCTCACATTAACCGCATCCGCAGGCACAATACGGCAATATCCTACGACTAATGCCGTCGGGCGAATCACCCTTACTGCTGCCACAAAACGAGCACAAGCGGCTCGTGGTGATCGACTTCGAGTACGCGAACGCGAACCCGCCAGGGTACGAGTTCGCGAACCACTTCACGGAGTGGTGCTACAACTACCACGCGGAGCGGGTGCCGTACGGCTGCAACACGAAGGCGTACCCGACGCGCGACGAGCAGGCGCGCTTCCTGGCCGCGTACGTGGCGCACCGGCCGCCGCGCGACGCCGCGGCCCCCCACACGCCCGCCTGCCTGCAGGGCCCGGCCTACCAGGCGCTCGACGCGCCGCTGCTGCCGCCGGCCAGCAGCCTGTCGAGCTTCATGGCGGACGCGCGCGCCGCGCCGCCGGGCCTGCATGCATCGGCGAGCGCGCCCGCGCTGGCGGGCGGCGCGCCGCCGCGCGAGTTCGTGACGCCGGACGAGGCCGTGCGGCGCCGCGCCGGCGACGAGGACGTCCGCCGCGAGGTCGAGGAGCTGCGGCGCGAGGCGCGGCGCTGGCGGCCAGCCTGCTCGGCGCTCTGGGTCATGTGGGGCGTCATGCAGGCGAAGATTGCAGGGTCGCCGGGGAGCGAGCAGGAGGAGGGGAGGCGGGGTGGTGGAGCGGCGGAGGAGCGGCCGCTGGGCGAGCTGAAGCTGCCTGATTCTGGGTTTGTGGAAGGGGATGGGGAGGGCGTGGGTGCGAAGGATGATGGGCGCGTGGAGAGGGTCGGCTGGGACTTCGGCACCGATCAGAGGAGCCCGGAGATTGAGGCTATGGCGGAGAGCGCGAGGGATAAGAGGCCTGAGGATGTGGACGATGCGGAGAATGAGTTTGATTACTTGGGTTATTCGAGGGAACGGGCGCTTTTCTTCTGGGGCGATGTGGTTCTGCTGGGACTCGTGAAGAGAGAGGACTTACCTGAGGGTCTGAGGGACGAGATCAGGATCGTTGACTATTAAGGATGGTCCGAATAATGCGAATGGAGGGAGCCGATCTTAAAGTTGTGGTCAAGGAAGTGGAATTTGCGCGTAGTTCATTTCGAATCTCTCTTAGGCGGAGACGCAGCTCAAGCCCAGCCGTGATGCTCCGCTCATGTCATATACAGGATATACCGGCCAGAAATAGACAGAATAGTCATACAACCTTCTCTTCCTTATGTAGAACGCCGATTCCCATCCAACAATGCACCAAAGTAGGCAAAGTGGTCCTCTGATCAAACGTGCAGAACATAATTGCAACAACGACTCGGCTCACCATTCAACCACCACTCTTATTCGGCTTCGCGGTCTCACGCTCCACCCGCGCTCTCCCACTCCCACTTAACCGATTCGCAGGGTGGTGCGAGCCAACCGGCGTACCAGGCCCACTACCTTGTCTCCGATGGCCGTTCGCGCCCACCGCCATGCCATTCTCCTCATCGGCCTTATTCTTGCCCCTCAGTGGTGGATCAACGCCCTCCTCCTCGCCGTCGGTGTCCTCTTCCGCCAAATCACCAAGGCCATAGCCATCCATAAGCGCCTGGGCCTCCCTGTCGCCGAGCGAGCGGCGCCCGCCCGACACATTGGAGCCCCAGGAGTGGCGGCGCGAGTGGCCGCCCGAGACGCGGGCGTGCTCGGCGCTGGAGCGGCGCAGCTGCATGCTGCGGCGGGTGCCCCACACGGCCATGGAGTCGGTGGGGATGCCGGCCTCGAACTCGCCGCGCAGCTCGAGCGGGCCTGGCGCGCCGAGCAGGCCGCGGCCGTCGGGGTCCTCGCGCGACAGGTTCAGCAGGTACACGCCGCTGAAGGTGACCAGGAAGCCGCACAGCAGCGAGATCGTGTTGACGGCGTCGGACGTGTTGAAGCCGCGGAACATGATGAACGAGGCCAGTAGCGTGAAGGTCGTGAATGTTACGTAGTACAGCGGGTTGACGAGCGAGGTGCTGAATTGGGAGAGTGCTTTGTTGAAGTAGTTCATCTGCGTGAGGATACACACCGTCACTACGATCATGAACACGTATGTCGATGGGTGTGTGAATTGGTTGTTGCCCGCGATGGTTAGCTTGACCGCGATGCCGAAGCCTTTGACGGCCATGATGCTAACACTGCCGACCGTGCTGCAAATGGAGATGTACACCAGCGGATTTTTGCGGCCGTACGCCGGAGCCACGCAGTAGATCATTACAAAGGCGAAAGCTGTGACTACAGCGCAGTACAAGAGGAAGAGAGGTTGGATCGCATAGTCGAGGACCTGGTCAATGGTTTCGACTGGCTTGTCCGGAGGAGCGTGAAGGACGATTATGATTGCGCCAAGGAGACAAGTTGAGCAACCTATCTTGCCGAGAAGTCCAAGGCGTTCTTCTAGGAAGTAGGCTCCAAGTACAGCTCTATGAGAGAGTCAGAAGACGGAGTATTGAGGTACCGTAGGCAACGAACCCGATGAGCACGGAAAGTGCACCGAGAGGAGTAACCATGATTGGAGGTGCGAAGGCGTATGCCGCGAAGTTTGCTATTTCTCCGATAACCACTGCAGTATATGTGAGTGTCTGCCCGTCGCGTTCTTGCTCCAGTGTGCTAACTTGTGATGATTCCAGCCCACCATATTGGACTTTTGAGATATGTGAAGCCATCACCTTCGAAGCCGTGCCGCTCGCTTGCTTCATTGAGTCCCTTTAGATGTCATATTAGCTCAATTTTGCTACATTTTGTTGCCATTGTGAGAAGAGCATACCTTCTTTGTGATGACGAAGCTAGAACCTATTGATGTCGCGATTAGTTTCCACATAATTCCAGTAGCAAACGAAGAGAGTGCGCACCAATTGCGAGTGTTGACAGGATCGCTAAAGTCAAACCGACCCACTTGTCGTCCACCATAGTAATATTTCAGCCGCAGAAGCGGAAGAGGACGTGAATGTATAGTTCCGACCAGTGCTGAGAGGTGGAAAAGGTGTCAAGACAGCTTGAGATGCGCGGCTAATAGTAAACGAGAGTGATCTAGTGGTCAAGTAGCAGAGGCGGGAGATTGCGCAACAATCCAAGTGTAGTGGAGCTTGGTGTTTCGTCGCGGTTGCGGTGAATGAATGACGACGAGGGATGGCTGAGCGGCGGAAGCAAAGGGAGAAGGGACGGAAAAGATACGGAATGGTGGGCGACTGTTCACATGGAGCAGTGTGGGAGGTGGAGAAGAGAGGATGGATCTTCACTTCAGCCGCGTGTCGTCTTTTGGTGTTGAAGCATCGATGTTGGTGGGAGTGTCGGAGAGTGTCGTTTTTTGCGCCGTCGCACTTTTGGGTCCCTGCGGAGCCAACGTAGGGCCAAATTAGCGATCTATCCCGTACAACAGCCCGCCACCATCGGCGCCGCTCTTCTCAGATCCTCGTTTCAGGGGCGAAGCATACGAATATGTCCAGTCCATGTTAAATTTAGCCTCCCATGTTCATTCCTTCCGTCCTGCCACTTTTCCCTATCTTCGGAGCTTGGCTATAAGTCATTCTCTCACTTACGCTGGGACCTACTTCGAACTTTCACCATGGCGAGAAAGAATACACAATTCCTGCAACGTGTCGATAATGAAAGCCACTGTATATTTAGAACAACTAGAACTTGATGAAACTATGCTACGGTAGATAGTAGCGCCTATCCGCTAGTGCCGAGGGGTATCGTGAGCGCCTTTGCCTTTTGCGCACAGCCCGCTATCGAATGCTGTTAAAGGTATGCTCGCCGGCACACACAATCATCCCCCAGTAGAGCCAGTCCAACCTTGCTAGCACCCTAACTGTCACATATGCCATCAAAATGCTGATCAAGAGCAAACCTTTAGCAAATATCATGGTATACAGATACAAATCTCGCAAGAGGAAGGGAGCTGGGAAACCATCTACGAGTCGTCAGTTGTTCAATCAAATGATCGAACCAGGAAATTGTAGGCTCCCATCTGCATTCAGTTAGTTGTCAGGGGAAATGGTGACTTATGCTGGTGCTTTATTTCACTTTCGAGTGCTCGAAATGAGTGTTCCACCACCGGATCGGAGTAGAAAAAGGTAGGTAGGTCGGCATCCAATGTCATTTGCAACTCTGAAAGTGCCGATATCATGAGTCGGAGGGATCCTAGGGAGTTCTGAGGGTGTAGGTAGTATCACGAGGTGGTCCTACAGACTCGTATGTATGTTGGAGGTAGATCCTTGGGAATGCCAGAGGAAACTAAGGTATGTGCGGATGATGCTGTCCGTATGTTGTTTGCTGCCGCCTGGCTATTCAGCCATCACTTGGCCAGTTGTTGTAAACATTCCCAGGCTTGCGAAGATAAACCTTGTCGGGTACTAGGCCGGGCTCGGTATCCATGTTCCTGGTGATAAGAATCTGCCAGTTCCTCAAACGATCTCGTCCAATTCAGGTTCTGGAGTTTTCCGAAGCCGCTTCTTTTCGCTCTCATGTTCGTTTTTGTCGTCAAGGTTATCCTCGACATCGCTATGGCGTCGTTTGAGCTTGTTCGGTGTAGTCGCGGTGTCTGGAGGAGCTGCATCCGTAGCCTCGGTGGAGGCTACGGCATCAGCCTCTAGAATGGTATCAAATTCTGGATCTATAAATTGGTCAGACGGATCAATCAAACCTAATTCGCACAATTCAGCGAGTGTTTCAGTCCACTTACTCGGTTCAAACGGTTGCTTGTCAGCGAATGGCGCATCTGTTGGATCCTCGTGCTCTTCACCCCATGTCAATTCAAAATCTTCTGAGCCCAATCCCGTTTGAATCAGGCCATCATTCTCATCATTCTGGTCAATGCCAACATTGAGATAAGATGTACTATCTTGAGCGTCGAGTATCGAAGAGCTCTTGGGGCCATCGCCATCTTGGTCGATTCCAAGTTCGGTGCTTGTCTGAACTTTAGCTTGCGACATGGTATTCGTCACTTCAGTAGCAGTAACTTCATCCAACTCTGTTGCAAGTGCTGTAGACTCATCCACTTCGGCAATATTCGTCGCCAACTCCGATTTCGTGCCTACATTGCCTATAGGCACGAAGCTGTCGACGTCTGTATTGATGAAGTCGAGAGTTGCGTCAAAGTCTATTTCAAGCATTAGCCAATCAACACAATCATCCTCGGAACTATACTCAGACTGACTGTCTAAATGGGAATCATCGTGGACGGTAGATGAAGCATTTGAAATAGTGTCAAGACTGGAGTCGCCAGCTTCCAAATGTTCAGGTTTATCAGCAACACCAGTAGTTTTGACCACGTCTGATGCGCTTTCGTCGTGATAATCGAATAGTTCTCCGTCAGCTTTGTCGTGTGTTTGCAAGTTGATGTTGATATTGGTGTTTTGGTTGTCGGTATTTGCTTCGTCGAATGGATAGTCTGGCTTGCTCTGGATATCCTGATCCACCGATGGAACACCTTTTTGCCTGTCGTCGGCCTTCTCATCCTCAGTAACATCCAATAGATCATCCGCCGCATTGTCCTCAAAAGCAATAGTTGGTTCAAGTTTAGACCCAACAAAATCGCCTGTATGAGCTTCACTGTCTACCAGCGTCTCACCCGTAGTGTTGTTCTCGGCTATTTCTTGGGGATAGTACGATGCATCGATGTCAGGATGCTCAAACGTAAGGTTGCCCTCAACAAAGTCTTCCTCCAGCCCAGTATTATCGTATTCATGTCGTGATTCCACAGAAACCAAATGATCAGCTTCACCCGTGACCTGCGCCTCTTTATCTTGTCGCCGCCCAGCATCGTTGAACTCATTGACGTTGATTTCCGACTCACGACTGTCATCCTGCTCTGTACCTGCGATGTTATTACCGTCATTGATTGCTTCGAAGAAAGACTGATCATTGAAAGAAAAACCAATCCCAGCTCTTGCAGCCTCAAAGAATGCCTTCAGCATCAGGCCGGGGTGACGCGGCACGGCTCTAGCTGAGAGATCTACAAAGAGCGGACGCAATTCAGTGGCACCGTCATTGCGATGCATTCGCTGGAAAATACTTGAAATCACATGCATGGAATAGAAATCATAGCCGGAAGCTGACTGGGGGCTGAAGCGGTGATCATTCTGCATGCCGGTAAACAGATATCCAAAATTGGCGACTAAAAGAAAACTATCACTTACCTCGCGGATTTCAAGGTTGTCGAAATCGGGAAATTTCAAAACCAACTCGTAATCCGGTTGAATGTCTCCGAGGGTAGGTCTGATCTCGCCGAACAAGTCAAGTATTGGTTTGTAGGCAAGTTGAGTGTCATTGAGCAACGGACCCCAATCTTCATATTCCTCAAGTTCTGGATAGCCTTTGAGTGGAGGAAACAGTGGAAACTGTTCATGCTCATAATTAACAATGATGGTTGGAACCAAGTGGGGATGTAGGTGATGCCCAGAAAGCTCTTCGAAGAATGGGTCAAAGGCATAGGGATTCTCTTGTGCAGCTCCATAGTTGTCGTCCGCTGCATATTGTTCATCATTGGCAGCTGCAACATCGTCATGTCCGGTGACTTCGTGAGAGATATTCTCTTCGGTGGTGTTTGGGTTGAGACTCGTATCTTGTGGCTCGCGATCTTCAGCGACAGGCAAAACCTTTTCATCTTCTTCATGAGCTGTGGGTTGGTTGGTTACGATGCCAGAGTCAGGATACTGTTGAGATATGGCAGATGGTGAATCAGCACCGACTGGGGACAGCCATGCATCTTCATGTCCTATTTCGTTGGATGGATGGAGCTGAGTTTGTGTGGAATCAATTGGGGCATGATATTCTTCAGGGGTATCGACTTCGTCATCGGTTTGCTCAGTAGAGGTATCTTTGAGATCGTGAGATTGTGGAGGTACATTCCCATAAGCGACTGAATCTTGGTCGGGAGTATCGGTGGCAGACTGATCTATGCTGGCATGATTGTGAGTTGGGTTTGAAGACGTATTTGCAGCGTCACCAGGATAAGCTGGTTGTTCCAGCGATGTGTAGTCAATTTCATCTTCCCAGTCATAAAGTTCTGACTGATCGTCGAAAGCAGGAGCCACAGCTGCCGCTTCGCCATCGGTCACATTGAAATCGTTACCCGAGTTTTCTGGAAGCTCTGAGAAGTGTATGGGGGGAGTGTCTTGCATGAAGTCATCATCGCGCGAGTATTCTTGAGCACCGGTACGGTCATATCCAAGCTGTGATGAAGCTTCTTCGAGCATGTCCTGATCTTCTTGAATCTGGAAGGCTTCATCATGAAGCTCGTCGTGAAAGTCCTGACCTGTTTCGGAGATCATATCCTCGTCTTCAGCAGTGCCACCGACTTCTAAGCTGAGAGAAGTAGAAGTAGCCATGGCAACCAGGATAGACCGAGCAACTGGTGGAGGTGATGAGGGTATGGGCGTGTTGGAGCAAAAGGATGCAACGGGAGGTTGAAGATATAAGCTGCCACAAGCTTATTCGCTTTGATTTCTTAATGAATCAATTCACTGTTGACTGTGATGCCATCGGCGTTTGGGAAATAGTGACGCGCAGATGTGTGTAGTGCGCGGAAGGCGTGTCAGGTGGCGTGAAGCTTGAGAGCGTTCTTTTGCCGTTGCGACAGTAGGGAACTGTGGGTGGCGTCGCAGGCCAGCGTACGGGAATTTTGGCTACTGCAGCATAGTAGGAGTTCATAAAGTGATAAGCAGGATTAGGAGGACTGGGGTTAGAGAAGAGGTGAAGGCGAAGAATGAGGCGCTTTCAGAGAGACATGCATGAGACAGGAGCGGAGTTTGGGAAGTACCGTACCGTAGGCAACATACGCTAAGCCAACCTGGGTCTAGTCAACGCGCACGTCGATTTGTGGCAGCTAAAAGGACACAACGTCGACTTCAAATGCAGAGAATAAGCTGTGATACAGCACTACTCCCCTTCACTCTCATCCTTCCCATTCTTCCACGGCTAGAAAGGCGTGGAATTCTTTGATTCTATCGCAATGGTAAGTTTCCCTTCCTCTTCTTGTGGCAGACCCCATCACTGACAAGCTACTCTAGGTCGTCCTCGCCGCTTCGATATGCACCAGGACGGGGAAGCCAGTCGTTTCTCGGCAATTCCGAGAGATGGCGAGGTCAAGAGTTGAAGCATTGTTGGCTTCATTCCCCAAACTCGTCACGGCAGGTGCACAGTACACCATCGCCGAACAAGACAATGTCAGATATGTGTTCCAGCCGGTGGAAGAACTCTACCTAGTCCTCATCACCAACCGCCAAAGCAACGTCCTTCAGGATATTGATTCATTACATCTGTTCGCTCAAGTTGTCTCAAGTATATGCAAAAGCACGGATGAGCGAGAAATCCTAAAACACGCCTTTGAGCTTTTGTCCGCCTTTGACGAAGTGGTCAATTTCGGTTACCGAGAGCACCTCACAATGGGCCAAATCAAAACATTCCTCGACATGGAAAGCCACGAGGAGAGAATACAAGAGATAATTGCGCGAAACAAGGAACTCGAAGCAAGCGAAGAACGGAAGCGCAAAGCTAAGCAGCTCGAGATGCAGCGCAAGGAGATGGCTAGAAACGCGCGGTCAATGGGCGGCGTACCTCGTACACCTTCGTATCCTACATACACTCCTACGGTGCCTACAACTGTCCCAGATACGTACGATAGCTACAATGAAGCAAAGAAAGCAACCAAGGCTCTACCTGCTAGAGGCAAAGGGATGCAATTAGGCAAGAAGTCCAAGACAGGAAGCGCATTTGACCAGATCCGAGGAGAGCTTGGTCCAGAAGCCGAAATTATGTCTCCTGTTTCACCGCAGCCAGCAGCTTCGCCTCAAGTACCTACAGTTGTCGCACGACCTTCCATCTCTCATGATCGTGAGCCTATCCATATTACGGTCAATGAAGCAATCACCGCAAAATTCAGTAGAGAAGGCTCTTTAGACAAGTTTGAGGTTAAAGGCGATCTACAACTCAAGATAACCGATACCTCTCTTACACAAATCAAACTCAATCTTGCTCTTGGTGACATCCGCGGTGCCACGCTGACGTCGCATCCGAAGATGGACAAGAATATTTTCCGCACGCAAAAAGTCATTCAAGTAGCGGAGGCTGGAAAAGGATTCCCGGCGAATCAATCTATTGGCGTTATGCGATGGAAACTGACCCCCAAGCCCTCAGACATTGACGATCCGCCTATTACTTTCACTGTCTGGGTCAACGATGCCGGTGGACATACGTGGAACATCACTGTTGAGTACGAATGGAAAGGACCGGATCCTCTCAAGGATGTCTCTGTCACGATTCCATATGCAACTAGTGAACCAGCAGTATCCAGCTTTGATGCTGTGTATGAGGTATCGGGCGATAGCGTCGATTGGACAATTGGAGCTGTCGATGACTCTAATGCAAATGGCCAATTCGAGTTTGAGGCACAAGCCGCAGATGAAGGAGAGTTCTTCCCCATGTCGGTCCACTTTTCGAAGACCAAGCCATTTGTAGATATCGATGTAAGTTCACACCATGCTTATTGCCGTCATCTATGGAACTAACAAGATATTTTCAGGTGGCCTCTGTCAGCCTTTTATCAGAAGGCCAGGACATTAACTTCTCAAAGGACGTCAAGTCGGTTGCAGACGATTATACAATTGGATGATGGATGTGATGAGGGCACTTGTGTGACGCTGAATGATACCATGTATCGCTGAAGAGACTTGACGCAGCGTAATTGAGAGTTCTATCTTCCAGGCACCTCTGGGAGCAAAAGCTAGAAATAGGTAGTCATGGAATAGCGGCGTTGCTGCTACAAGAGTAACGAGTCTGAATCTCGAAAGTCTTTTTAAGCCACCACGATGAATCAAAGTGCCTTCATACCAATGTGAAACAAATACTTCGTCGTATTAATTTAAATGGGAATAATTTCACAGTGTCAATGTGAGTGAATTGAGAAATGGACGAAAATTCTGTAGTCGCCGTAGTCTACCTAAAGTTTGGAAGCTGTCGAGTATTTTTGAATGTCGAAAATGCGACCTCAAAATTCCACACCTACCAGACGCGTGAAAATGTTCATCCAACTCTCAACCAGCACCACTTGAAAATCGACATATGAACATGACGAGGCTTCGATGGCACAACCAACTCCTCCTGAAATGCTATTGCAAGCGACTATAGAATTTGCACAACCTGTGAACCTGAATTTGGCGAGATGCTGTCCCACAATGGATCTGGTAGCGGTAGTCACCAGTGATGAACAGCTGGATGTCTATCGCTTCAACGGACAACGAGCTTTCGGCCTGCAGAGAAAAAATCCAGAGTCTAAAGTTAGCTCGGTATGCTGGAAATACAATGGTATTAATGTTCTTGCACTTAAATACATCGCATCATCCGCCATACGGAATTATAACTAACCACGTATGCAGGCACCTACCTTGCACTTGGCTGGTCAGATGGTGCCGTTGAAGTCATTTCTACGGAGACCGGCAATGTATTACAACAATTTAGACAAGTAACATCATCAGCATCGCAGAATGACAGCGAGGATACATCGATCTCGCGAGGAATCGACTGTATCGGTTGGGGCTTGAATCTTTCACGAGATCGAGCTTCGAAACTGAAAGACTCCGCTATGCTGAACGCTGGAAACAACCGTCAGGCACATACCACAGATGGCTGGGATCGAGATACTCAAGAACTATCGGTAGATGAACTCCTTGACAAAATTGCCAGTATCCAGAAGGCCAGCGTTCCAAACGAGCTACCAGATGTGCTTGCTCGCATCGATGTCGTATCGCTCTTCCCAAGGCTACCATTACTACCACTACTTCCGGCTGCGGTATACCGCTTCGGCAAACATCCTTCTGCTGAACTTTTCTCTAATCATCAGTCCCTCGATGCTGCTCTGCATGGAAGTACCGAAAATTCTTACAACGATCTGGACATCCTCCTTCTCTCTGGTCAAGGCGGCACCACACGCCTAGTCCTTTACGACTCTCTGAACATCGGCAACGTCGAAATTTCCTCTGAATGGCGACTAAACAAAGTCAAATTCCTACAGCATGCTTCACATCCTTACAGCTACACCCATATGTTTCTTGCCGAGTTAGGATCTGGACATGGGAACTCTCCAGACTCTCGATTAGCTCTGATACCCCTTTCCTTACATTTCATGGAAACTCGTGGAAACTATCTTCAGATCATCTCTTCCAAAACCGCACAACTTGAGCTACTCTTGCAGTACATGTCTGAATGTCTCTTTGCAATGCAATATCACTTTAATCACGCAATAGAACTGCCAAAGCGGTTTATGAACTTGATTAAGGAGACTCTTGAAGAGAAGAACGAGGCAACGACGCTAGCACAACTACTTTACCATCTTGCAGCCACGGGTGATTGCCCTCCAGTTCTCAAAGAGTGGCTTGTGGACGAAGTTGCTGAGAGAGTGAGTACCATTTTGCTTTGGCGCAAAAAGATGCTAATGATTGATCACTCAAGGGTCATAAAAGATGGGATCAATCGATTGGAGCCGGATTGATACGAGTACTCCAACTCACGCATGAGAATTTCTTACCAGCCTTAGACCGCTGCTCCGCCATTGTTTCGCGAATTGCAGGTCTTGCCGAGTATCATAAAACCGAGTCAAACTTTGGAATCGATCCATCCAGTGTGGCTCTTATCCATGAAGTTGTCCGGTGTTTACGGCTTCTCGGCCATCAGGTGCTAATCTACGGCTATGAGGAACACCGCCAGTTTCATCAGTTCTCAAAGTGGCTCAGACACGAGATTGATGTACAGGCCACAGATCCAAACTCAGCCACAGCCGACGAGACACTTGAGAAAGACGTGGGAATTGACTATGGCCTTCTTTTGCCATATATCGAAGGACCTCTCGAGCATAGTCCGTTGGAAATATTTCTAGGGAAGCAAACTGATAGCGATTATCCTGTGCTTGAAAACAGCCAATATGGACGTGTGAAGGAAGCAATAGAGGCATTCAAGGAGAACCAAGAGGCTAAAGCGGAATTATTGAGCCTCAAGGCGCGATTCAATGACCTTAATCTGCATTGCCAGAAACTGGTAGACAAGACTACGCAATGGCAGCGGAAGAGTAGCGCCATATCATGCGGATTTGTGCTTGAAGAGAACCAGATCAAAATTTGGGACATGCGCATGGTTGCCGAGAATTGTATCTCAACATTCGTTGCCCTGGTTTCCGATTCCAAGCCAAGCGAAGGTCTGTGAATTTGCGTCGCCATCATTGAGTATGAGCTGACTGAAGTAGTGCGGTTGCATGGTATCGACCATACAGATCCGTTCGACAACACAACTGCTGCGGTGAAATCGAAACGAGGCATCATATTACGATTTGAGAGTGGCCAGATTGCAGACTTAAAGTTTGTTGACGATGAGCGCATCATGTTTCTATTGAAACTGACAGGTGTGTGCGAACTTTGGTGAGGGCCTTGGTCCAGCACTGACGCTGTTGTAGATGGATCATCGAAGCTTCTTAGCGTACCATATCGTTTCTCAATTTCTACTTCAGGACAGGAGAGCCTCCAGCCGTATGAAGATTTCTCTAGTAATATCAGCAGGATTATGCTACCAGGTGGGTCGGCAGATACCATCACACGGGTAATTGTCTTCGATGAGGAGAAAATGTGCTCATATGTGAAGCACACATTTGAGGCTACGGATGCTTTCAAGCCTGCAAATATCGAAATCAACGGTAGGAAGAAAAGGCGAGTCTGCGCAGTACTCTCGGCTGGAGGACGACTAATGAGAATCTGCGATCTCGACTTCAAGGCTGAGTCCGAGGAAGGTTGGAACACGAGTATGCTGGGGCCGATAAATCCAAAGCGTATTGAACAATGAACCGTAGAAGTTAATAGCCACGAAGAATTTTGCAATATTGTGTCTCTATTCACACTTTGATGCCAATTAATAAATGACGTTTGCAAATCTACGTAAGTAAAGTATGTCAGAGCCGTCGTCCAAAAATGGTTAGTAACACAACCTCCAGCCTCCAGCATACATCACTACGGTACCCTGAACGTCAACACCTGACTCTTCCACACCGAGAATCTCTCACACTGCAAACTCCACCGACCAACCAAGTCCCCAAAGCACCACAGCTCCTACCATCATCTTCACCATTCCATGCGGCTTCACTACCGCCGCCGCGTTCGGGCTGCACAAGACGCCGGCCGTGTTTCCCATGACCGCTCCGAACTGCTGACCCAGACACTGCATTAACTGATCCGTGGTCTGGTTAATGGCGCTGCAATAGATGTCGCAACCGCTTTCGATAGAAATGATGGGAGCGACGCCGCAACATGCCTTCATTGCGGCAGTCGCATTGTTGGTTTCATTGTTGGATCCGATTTGCAGGGCAACCGCGCAGTATGGCCCAGCTTTTATTTAAGATGGGAGTTGGCCGACGGAGTTGGTAGGGTAGGTTGACGATGACGAGGGGGCGGAGAGAGTGGAGGAAGGTATAGCGAGCAGTGAGGACATGATTTGGATTTGGTGGAGGTGGATTTTGAGAAACCATCAAGGCAACGAGAGGAAAATTTGCTCGAATGCGGCACAGTTATATTATTAAATTAATACTTGGGGGCGACTTTCCATACGGAGGTATCGTACTCTATACCTGAGCGCTTAGCATGCCAGAAGAGCGTCAATGGGAGGTGGAATTCTTTGACACAGCCAAAATACGTGTTTCATGAATTCCACCTGCTCAACCAATCTCACCTAATAAATGTCTAAAAATTGGAAAGTAGGCCATTTCTAAAGCCCCCCTTCAACAGTCAAAGTGGGAGACGGAAATCCACGCCAGAACTGATTCAACCAGCAACTCACTGTAAGACGAAACATCTATATTCTATGCTGCTATTGACGCCATACTTTAAGCCAAATACCGAATGCAGCAACCCTTATCCTACGTAGTCAGCGAAGTGATATATTCTCCAACTTCGTTTCAGACATCAACTCCCCGTCCATAAGGCCGTGGATATAAGATTCGCAGACCAAGGAATAAGTTCCGGGATGACTTCCAGTAGAATCTGCACGGATTACGTATGGTACATGTGCAAATTGGAAAAGACAAATCTTATCACCGACTTGAATTCCATTTAGTCCAATACCGAGGTAGCCGCCTCGTGTCCAGAAAGGCCATCGCCGCTCTCCAATCGAACAGTTGGTAATGGCTTCATTGAACAAAGCCATGGTACTCTCGTCGTCTGGCGGTGATGGAGGCTTTTCCGTCTCCGCGGAGACGGCTTGGATATCTGTCTTCAGTCGTGTCTCCAACACATCGAGTCGTTTTATATGGCGAAGCCAGGTTTTGAAACCTTCCATGTACTCCGATTTTTGCGTACCTGGCCGAACTCTTGCAGCAGTCATAGTTTCCCGAACGACATCAGACATTTGCTCGCCATTAGGGTAAGGAGCGTTTGAGAACATAAAATCCAATAAAAGTAGTAGCATGGTGTCACGGTATGCCCAACTGCTCCTGTCCAAGTGTAATCGGTGCAAGCTTTTCTCGTCAAATGCTTCTGCAGCGGGTGAGTAAACGGAGGAAACGGTATCGACGACGAGACCTCTCAGTGTAAGAATATTTTCGATGTCGTCAATCTTAACACCCCTATGTGACTCCGAGGTTGAATTTTCACCATTTGCGCAACCAGCACTGAATGTATCCTTCATAGACCAGGTTGTTAATCGCCGACATGAACTCAAGTCAGGTACCCATGTTGGAAGATCGAAAGGAGTATTAAAACACCAACCAGCGAGCCCTAAGAGATGTATTGCCGAGCCTTCATTGAGAAGGAGATATTTCATAGATTTGATCAATACTTGTTGAGTGCTGAGGCTGTAATCAATAGGAAGCTCTGATCTAGCTAAGGATACAAGTGCGAAAAGTTTGTCGCGTGGGTCGGTAGCGTCGAAAATGGTCGTGATTCCAACCAGCGACGAAAGCTCCACTTTTAGATACCTGGCTCCTGTTGGAGAAACCTTCATGTATTGCTGCATTCTGGAGAAAAGAGGAACATTCAGGAAACCGGATGGAGGTATCAGACCGTGATATGTCGGAAGAGATCTCCGTAACTCTGGTCGCAAGTGGTCCCAAGCATTGAACGTGGTGCCGTTATCACATAACAAGCGATAAAATTCGGGGCCTGAGAAGAGATTGGGCAGCTCGGAGACGACGCTTTTCAACTTTAATCCGTGGGTTTCCAAGTTTCCACACCAAAAGACAGCTTTATGTGACAAAATAATTTCTTGGAAAATCCAGATTCTGTTGAACCACGGTAGGGCGAGGAGATGCCCCAAAGCTTGTACTTGTTCCTCTCTCAGCGGAATGTGGCCTGTGTCAAGTAATTGGAAACCGGGATGGAGGTTCGCGATAGATTTAGAGAGATCTTTTCGAAATGGTTTGGTGTGTATAAACTGCTCATCGATAGCTTCGAACGCTATCTGAGTATATGTATCGGCTTCACCCAACCAGACCAGAGTTTTCGCGGCTTTTGAGTAAATCTCAGACATGAGGGCCACTTGGTGGCTTTTCTCATACGAATTTCCTTGATCAATGCAGATGGAGTCAATCCAAATAATAGCTTCTGTGTATCGGTCCAGGACACGTCCTATGATAGCTGCGACAGGTTTGCTGACTCTGACAGATCTACCATCAACATGCTCGATAACATGATGTTGAGATGAAGAGTTTGTGCAACCCCAGCAGTACGAAACAGCAACGTAGCGACAGTTGATTGTGCCTATCGAAAAGACTTTGAAGTCTATGCGGCCAGGCCGGGTGATCTTTGCAAGTCGGATCGAGCGTTGTGGAAGGGATTCATAAGAGAATATTCGATCTGATGACTCGAAACTGGGAATTTTGGTTGAAGGCCAGACATTCTTAATGTCATCAGGGTGTGCATTAAGAGGCTCGTCGAAATTAAAATTGAAGAGCGAGTCGGCTGGGACAGACCATAATGCTAGACCGGAGCCTGAAGGAGCCGGAGAAGCCAGAGTTAAATGCGTGTTCGTCATGTCAATATAAGTCGTTAAATGCAAGCACAGGAGTTGTCGAAGCAAACGGAATTGTGAGGATTTAAACTGCAGAGAATGATATCGTTTCCAGGGATGGTGGGTTGCTACACTATCGTAGTGAGCAACAGCTTCGAACGTCGCGTATTTAAGTACTCCTCGGCTTTTTTTGACTCAGCCATGGTACGATACCCCTGAGCTCTGAGCAGACCAGTGACCTGAGCAGAACCCCGAGCACAGCCTGCTTGACCTGAGTGCATATACTACGATAAGTAGGTAAGGGCGATACAAGCGGCGCTAGACCACGTGAGGTAAAACAATCTCTCAAATTGCCAAAAATGGAGGCACCTGTCATCAAGTCGTTTGAGCTGGCTACACAGAAGTGACTCCCTCGCATCATGTCTCATTCAATTAGCATGAACCTAGATGTCTCTACCCATGTGTCGTTCTACTTGACTTTCCAGTTTAGCGCTAGTAGACATGGCACTGATGTAACCTCGACGATCATCGCCAAAGCTGTCTGGGATGATGATAACCATGATAGCACAGAATCGTAAGAAACGGCACGCGCCTAATTGCTCTAATAGAGATCCTTCTCCAACCACTGCATATGTGACACTCTCCATCTTGTTTGTGTTTGTGCGGATCCAAGTGAAAGCTTAACAACTCATCCTTCTTTCCAACTCGTCATATATCTCTTTCAAGATGGTCCCCTCTCCAAGTGCAGTGAAAGTTAAGCTTCGGGAGAAGAAACGAAATGCTTCGGAGGCATTCAAGAGCTGGGAAGGCTTTAAGAAATGGGTAATGGTGCCGGATACCGCTTTGGATGAGCATAGCAATTCGAAAAGCCATATAACATGGTCCAATGTAGATTTGGATCCTACTCCTCCGGAGCGCCGGACATGGAGATGGTGGAACTGTGAGCGCAATGGTCTAATCGTTATCTATGATATTTATTGAGTGTTAGATTTCATCTTCTACTGGACAATTGGATTCGGAAACTGGACTCTTGGATCCACCATGATCGGTATTGGTCTGAACTGGTGGCAAAGTATCTTGACCATCTTCTTGTCTCAATTTATCAGCTCTATTGCGGTACGTTTCTCAGAGCATTCAATGGCTTGCCACCTTAAGCTGACCATGGATCTCGCTAGATGGCTATTAACTCTAGATGCGCTAGCGTCTATCATATCGGATATCCAATTGTCGGACGAAGCGTTTTTGGCATGTGGGGCGCTTTCTATTTCGTTGGCGTCAGGGCTCTATTGGCCATTATTTGGTTCGCCGTACAACTCTATTCTGGAGGCAAGTCTTCACTAGACATCCGAGTCACTACATGGTCACTTACTTACAAGCAGCGTCCCTCTTGGCGAACGTCTTGCGGGCAATATTTGGACACAACTACACTGACATTCCAAATGCGATCCCTGCTTCGGAAGGCATAACAAGTGCAGGAATGCTGGCATTCTTTCTGTTTTGGCTGATTCACTTACCTTTCACCTTCTTGAGACCGTATCAACTCAAGTGGCTTTTCAACCTCAAGATAGTCACCATGATCCCAGCCGTTTTCGGATTATTCATCTTCTGCATGGCGAACACAAAGGGTCACATTGGCGCCGGCCATTTGACACAGACCAGCGCCGCAAAAGGTGGTTGGGGATGGTTCTTCGTCTATTCGATCAATGCCGGTATGGGAAACACGGCGACTCTGATCACGAATCAGCCCGACTATGCTCGCTGGAGCAAGACTAAGACGGGAGCGATGCTGCCACAGCTTGTAGCTAACCCTATATCGGTGACACTGTCGGCAACTCTGGGTATTCTCTCGACTGCGGCAATGAACAACAAATGGGGCACTCAGTTTTGGAACCAGTGGGATCTTCTCGACGCCATCATGGATCACTACTGGTCTGGTTCCACGCGGTTCGCAGTATTCCTCGCCGCGTCAGCTTGGACCCTCAGCATCTTGGGAACCAATATCGCGGCTAACATGATTCCCTTCGGATCAGATTCCAGTATGCTGTTTCCACGGCTTATCACGATTCCGCGTGGCCAATTCTTGGTTCTGTGCCTTAGCTTCGCCATCTGCCCGTGGAAAATCCTTGCGTCCGCCACAACTTTTACGACTTTTCTTTCAGGGTATGGACTGTTCATGGCGTCGGTTGTCGCGATTATGATCTGCGACTACTTCTTGCTGACGAAGGGTAACGTTTTCATTTCGTATCTCTATGATGGGAGCAAGTATAACAAGCACTATTACTATCATTCGGGTTGGAACCTACAAGCTGTCTTGGCTTACATGGTTGGAATTGCCCTGCCGTTCCCGGGATTTGTTGGCACGCTTGGTCCTAATGTTAGTAAACCGGCACAAGAACTTGGACAGCTTGGATGGTTGCTCAGTTTCTTTTCGTCGTTTGTGGTGTACTATGCTATCTGCAAGGTGTGGCCGACAAAGAATCAGAAGCTCGTCAAAGAGATGGGTCTGGGATGGGAGGAAATGAGCTATAGAGATATTGTAGCCATCGATGGCACAATTATCACCGACCGCTTGACTGGACATCCTGAAGCTGACGTACAAGTGGTACAGGACGAGAAGAAGATCATGAGCGAGGATCAGACTGCGCCGTAAGGTGAATATCATTACTTTTGTGTAGTAGGAAATTCGCGAACGAATACAGAATATTAAGACATACCAGGATGACCACAGGTCGTAAGGCTATACTTGTACCTTTATGAAATCAACTTGGCTGAAAACCAAGTTCCGAAGACAGATAGTTCGTAGAATTCGGTGCATCAGGATATGTATACGGAGTGCATATTCGTTGCCTGCGTTTGATAAGAAATTGAGGAAAGCATATCACGAGGCTACTCAGCCTAGACGCCTTGCAGAGGACTTCATTGCTTGGCATTAAAACGGCCTCTAACTGGAGTTCGAAGATCTTATGAGCGAAGCTCCTAATATTTGACATCGAAGATAAGAAGTGACATTACGACATGGGAGTCTAGAAAATAGCGACGAGAGGGGATAATCCGACAGGGGAGCATTTTTCGAACCGCCCGTCCGAGCCATCGCCCAAGATGACCGCTCCCGTACGCCAACGCCGGGAGAACAGACCCAGAGATTAGTACATGCGACTCACTTATTTTTCGACTCGCTGCGGGCCAGCATGACCATTCATTTGCTTGGCACTCTTCTTCCGCGGCGACCTCCTCGCCGCAGGAACGTTGTCTTCCCTCTGTGCACTCTCCTTGGCCTCGACGACATGCGGGACGGAAGCCGGCGCGTCGTCGCTAGCGTCGGCATCTGCGTCGTGGGGCTCGACGCGCTCGGCGTGCGCCTTCTGGTCGATTGCGGTGTGGGCGGAGGCAGTGCGGTGTTCGGTAGCGAACCAACGCTCTGCAGCGCGGCGCGAGCGCTCGTAGCGGCGCGACACGTCGCCGACCCACATGGTGCCGAGGGAGCGGTCCCAGAAGGTGAAGAAGGGCTGGCTGAAGTTGGTCTTGATGCCCCAGCTCTGGTGGTGGATGTCGTGGTAGGCCGCGTTGTTGCCGGTCAGGTGTTGCAGCGGGTCGAACGGCAGCGCGTACCCGCAGTGGTCGTCCACCGTTTTGATCGTGCAGATCGTGAAGAACCACATCGATTGCCGTGTCGTCATGCCCGTGATTAGGTACGCCACGCCGGCGCCGAGTGTGTCGAGAAGGAAACCTTCAACCGGATGATTGTAGAGGGCGCCGTAGGCGTACGGCACGTATAGGCGGTGGTGGCGGCTGTGGAATGCCGTGTACAACCACTTGTTCATGTGCATACCTCGGTGCCAGAAATACTGCCAGGTGTCGACAATGAAGATACCTAAGAGGAGTTGGATTGCTGGGATGAAAAAGTTGTAGAGTACCTTCGCCGCAGCCACTTCCCAAGGTGCGAACGCAGGTGCAAGCACAGCATGTCCATTTACAGAAATAATCTGCTCGAGTGCTGGATAATGACCACCTGCCAGTGCGCCGGCCAGATAAGGGTTGGATGTTGCAAGACGCTGTGATACTAGGCCTGCGTTCACACCGACCACGCCCAACAACACTGGTATTCCTCTTTGTAGAATTCGAAGTCGTTGTGCCCAGAGAGTAATGTCGTACTCTTCCTTGCCATACATGTCCGGTCCTTCGATGACGGCGATTATGACTCCGAATAGTGTTTGTATGATTTGCTGGAGTATGACGTCCCTGAACACTTCCCATCTTGTCGCGTGATTGCGCTTCAAGATCTCAGCTGGAACGTGTAATCGATATTGTGGGAACAAGTCGAGTGTGTCAATGATGTGGAATAAGCCAGACACGACCCAATACGCAATAATTGGCAGTGCCATGGCGAGATATTTGTCGTTTAGCCATGGTAGTAGCGAGTGCTGCGGGCGGAGGTCGTAGGAAGGAAGAGGAGGGAGATCGAAGGTGATTGAGCTATTGAGAGCCATGGAGTATGGTCGATGTTTACTCCAGTTCACCGGTAGTATACAAGTCGAAATGGTAGTTTCGTATTCAAGCAATTCAAGTAACGGAAGCCTGCGGAGATGGAAGGTGACTATTACAGGGGAAAAGGGAGAAGGATTGCAGATGGAATTGCCGTTAAAAGGCGTGAAAGGAGTGAACAGAAGTTGGAGGTGGCAACGGAAAAGTCGGGAGAAGGAAAGGCGAGAGGAAAGGGAGAGTGAGGAGAGGTAATTGGGAATGGAAGCACCTTTTCTCTTGATAGAAATATGTCGCGGCGTCTCTCGCCACGGCTCATGATCATCACGTGTTTTGGCTTTGACGATGGTTGAAAAGGGCGTTAGAAAGGGAGCGAGCGAGCGAGGCTGCAGCGAATGAGAGCAGCGAATAAGAGCAGCGAATAAGAGCAGCCACACCAGCCTGCACTCCCTCTTTACCCCACCAACCATCCAGACAGCACAGCAAAAAATTCAAGGTCCGCCTTTTCCATCTCTTTACACCGCTGCCTCTTTCTGCCCGCTTGCTCTTCTCTCCCCATTGATCGTTCTTCTGCTCCATTTACCCGTCCCCTCCTTCTCATTTCGCACTCCCACACACTCTCAGCGTCAAAATGATCATCTTCAAGGCACGTCCAATCCTCACGCACCACCGCGAACTCGCAACCTAACGCCCAAGGTAACAGGACATCATCACCGGCGACGAGGTCATCTCCGACTCGTACGGGCTCAAGGAGATCGACGGCATCGCATACGAAGCCGACTGCAAGAAGATCACGGTCGGCGGCGAGAGCATCGACATCGGCGCCAACCCGTCGGCCGAAGAAGGCGAGGAAGCCATCGACGACAACACTCAGATGGTCCTCGACGTCGCCCACAGCTTCCGCCTGCAGGAGACCAGCTTCGACAAGAAGAGCTACCTCAGCCACCTCAAGAGTACGTTTCGCGGCCCCAGCCTCGCCACGCACTCCAGCGCGCGGGAGGCCGAACCCCCGAACAAACGCGAGCAAAAAGGCTAACGGGCGCGGCGCCACGCAGCATACATGAAGAAGGTGAAGGAAGCGCTGAGCGAGAGGGGAGCGTCGCCCGAAGAGATCAAGGAGTTCGAAACGGGCGCGCAGGCCTTCGCGAAGAAGATCATCAACAACTTCAAGGACTACGAGTTCCTGATTGGCGAGAGCATGGATCCCGACGGCATGGTCATCCTGCTCAACTACCGCGAGGATGGCGTTACGCCCTTTGTCACCGTGTGGAAGCATGGCCTGAAGGAGGAGAAGGTTTGAGTGTGGAGGAAGGCAGGTTACTCTGCTGTGCGGTGCTTGCGGTTGCCTTTTGAGGATAGATATGTGAGATGCACGGCTGACTTTCAATGTGATTGCGTTTTGAATGAGGCTAATGAGGATCATGAGGCGTAGATATCCGATCTAGATCATTCAAAAGTCTGCATCTTAGACCACTGCTTATCCGCCTTCTCCGTTGAATATCCGTGGCTCTTCTTCTCGCTGTTTGTTTGCTGTGAACATTCGGCCGCAATTTCGAGCTTGTTTATCTGGTCACGCACTCTCTCTGAAGTGCTGGCTTCGAGTTTGGTAATTTTCACTCCCGCGAGTCAAGTCGTACGACAGTCGGAGCGACATCACACATCAGAATGGCAAACTTAACCTCAACTTGCGTGTCAGACAGACAGACATGCTTGACATTTTTAGATCGTCTACTTAAACATGACAAGGTCGCTGCTCAAGAAGAATCAAAACAAGCACGAGCCTAGTAGAGATTACCCAAGGCAAGTCGAAGTAGCAGTCAGTCCCCTCAGAGCGTGCCTTTTTAACAAAGATTGGAAAAATGAGAGGAAATAGATCCCAAGTCTTGAAGCCGCAGTAAAGGAAATTCAAACCCGCAGAAATACTCAAGAAACGCAGCGTTATAGCTATAATCAACACAGTCGTGAGAAACAGACCCCCTGAAAATGCACGACGTCGTGGATAGTGTGGCAAGCGGAGTACAAGCGATGGCGAGAAATAAAAGATAATTATGATGTTGTTGATGATGATGCCAGAATTTGCTCCCCGCGTGCACCGGAAAAAACGCCGAGTTTGATTGCCGTGGTTGACATCCTCCGAAATTTTGAATCCAATGCATACTCATGTCAATGATTGTTGCTGTCTGTTGCCAGTACAGCCATGTCGAATAGCGCTGACTGTGATGGGTTGCAGCTCATTAGAAGAAATGTGTGTGCGGCTTTGATTCCTCATGTACTTCCATCTCCTATTTACTGTTAGTAACCATTTCTGGGTTTATGTGAAGCGACTAAGCTTACCATCTTGAACGTGTTTAGTTCCTCCTTGATCTGCTGTGCCAACATTGGTGTAAGGCGGTTGCAGGTCGCAATGTCTCCTCTACGGTCGTACTCCTGGCTTGACCATACATCATAGAATTGAATGCGGTTGCTGAAGGAAATGTTGCGGAGTGTAGGTGGTGCAGAGTTAGACCCGGTACCTGGTAAGCTCTTTGTACTTGATGCTCCAAGTCGAGAGGCTGCAATGAAGTAATCGCTCATATCTTCGGTGAGTCCTGGTTCAACTGGTGTTGCCGGGTTGCTGAGATCTACTATTGCGGAAGAGTCGGAAGGAGCAACGATAGGAGAGGAAGTGCCAGAGCCAGTACCGGATCCTGTAGTGAGTTTAGTATGGTACACTGAAGAATGCAAAAGAGCTACTTACGCTTCAAAATGCCCTTTCGGACAGCTGCAAGAACCTCGGCACGTTCCATATCACCACCAACGATGCTCCGGCGACCCCAAGTGTCCTTGTTCTCATGCGAAGAACCGGGATTCTCAGGAGTGCTAGTTCGGATCGAACTCTCCATTGAGTTGCGTTCCAACCTTGGGTATCCTGTACCACCGCCGGCATGTTCATGAGGATCCACATTGACATTCACCTTGTGCGTTTCTGCTTCGACGGTGACCAACGATACCTCAGCAGTACTTACAGGTCCTGAGACTGGACCATCCGCAGCTGGAACACCAACCACAGACTTCGGCCGGAAAAGACCCTTCAATGACCGAGTCGACTTCCTCAGTCCTTGTCCCATCTTGCGGAGCATCAATGATGCTGAAGAGGCAGTTGAAGCCATGGAAATATTGTCTGTTGACCCAGCGAAGCCTTGATTGGAATAGATACCAGCTCCCAAACCGGCTGCTTCTTGCTTGGCAATGATGGCAGCTTCTTCTGGACCAACCTCGCCCTCAGGCTTCTCTTTCTTCAGTTTTGCCGATACCGTAGCGTTTTCTGTTGATGCTTTCCTCAATTCTTGTGAGCTGCTGAATGAGAAAGCTCTTCGTAAACGAGATTTGACAGTCTTTGTTGGCTGGCTCTCGGAAATTGCATGAAGCTGCTGTACAGCCGGGCTGCTTCCATCAGGAGTCGAAGGCTTCGACGAAGGGGGTGTTTGCACCTTGGGCGACTCTTTCGGAGTATCAGGTTCAGCAGTAACTGGCTTGGACAGAGGTGAAGGCGCCGTGAGGCGTTTTCCAGACTCAGAGGTTCCACGGGGAATAGAATTTGCAGCTTTTGGCTCCGGCCGGTTTTGAGATTGTTGAGGAGAAGATGTTGGCCTGTTCGGTTGCGGCGGCCTCTGGGATTTATAGGATTCCTGACGAGCAGATGACGGCCTTGTCGAGGTGTCAATGTTGATTTGCGGTTGGAGAGCGGTTGGACGAGGTAGACTATTTGAAGGTCGCGATGGCTGTCCTACTGGAGAGCCAGACACTACTTGAGCCCATGATCTTGCAGCGTTTAGTTGTGGTGCTACTGGTGCTACTGGTGCTGGTGCTGGTGCAGCCTGCAATATGAGCGATGCTCCGAGAGTAGCCGGCTCGAAGGCTCCCACACTTCGTCTTCTATACCTGCTGGTGGCATCTGGCCTACCAAGTACAGTATCATCGGCACTGCCAGCACGACGATGGACAGGAGCTTCTCCACCGAAGAATGCACCTTGTTTGGTAAGTTGTTCGGGAGGAATGACTAAGCTATGACGAGCAGCACCCTCAGTGTCAGGGTTTTGAACAGTGGGAACGATGGGAGAGCTCTCCGCTCTCCGTTGCACACGTCGATAGCGGTCAGGAGAGGGCTTGACTGGAGCATCATTGGAACGTTGTGTCAAGTCAGGTGTGGATGAAGATGCAACGAGTACCGAAGACGTCAGATCGAACTGGTGCCGAGGAATTGCGAGTACAGAGTCATCCTTGGATAGTGTGTAATTACCCGTCTGCGGTGGGTTCGAAGATGATGAGGACGAAGCACTGGATGCAGAAGAGGAAGAAGGATATCCAGTGCGATTGCCAACCACGTTCACCTGTCCAGCCTGTTGACGGTATGCAGGAGTAGACGACGTCTTGACTTCCTGCCTGAGGTTGGGTGTAGACTGGAAAGCATAAGCAGGAGTCGAGGAAATGCCACGGTATGGTATTCCTCCATTGTTTCCATTGAAGACATGGCTTCGTGAGACTTGAGCATGACGCGAGGCCGAGTGTGATTGTTGGGAAGGGTTTGCAGGTTGAAAGGCATCCGGAGGCGTGTGCAACATTGTAATCGTACTTGTTGACTGCACTATCGGTGGCAGTACTTCAGCCATCGGGACAATAGATGTGTTTTGCTCGAGGTGAGAGGGGTAACAATGGTGCTGACGGCGGTTCAAGGCAGATGTCAGCGAGTGACGATGGATCTAGAGTTGACATGAGTTAGTACGAGCAAGTCAACCATGGATAAGAATGAATAGAATTTGATGGTTGCAAAAAGGTAGTGACTGAAGCAAAGCTGACAGAATTGGGCTTACTACGTACCCCTTTCACCAGGATCGGAATTGCAGAAGTAGAGACTACTGGCGGCTGAAGCAGACGTGGCAAACAGCAAGAAGTCGATGGTACAAATGCGTATGTTGTAAATGGGCGAGGCCAAGAAAAGAATGAATCCCTCGTCTCAGCTGCCGGACGGGGGTCAGAGAGAGAATTTTGCGGGTGTCGGGACTTGGATCGAAGGATGGCAAGGGAGCACAACAAGGTGTCCAGCCACAGGACGGGCTGGATTATGTTTGTCGAACGAGCATTGAGTGCGACGAGATGACCGAGATGAAGACGCTCTCGCTCAATTGGACTCTTGGTGCTGAGGGTTTGGGAGATGGGAACGCGGAGCGGAGGCGTTAGAAAGGAGAAAGTGCGTGCTTTGGGAGGTTTTGGGAAGAGGGAAAAGCGAAGGGCGAAGCGCTGCACCAGGCACGAGAAAAACCAAAACCAAGGCCGAGGCAAACAATGCAAGAAAAGAGGAGCGTGGAGGAAAAGAACCAAGCAGCAAGAGAAGTGCTGGATGGCGATGGGATGGCGGTGGTGGTGGTGGAGAAGAATGGGTGGGTAAAGAGAAGAGTTACAAATTTGGGGGGACGAACGACGAAAGCAGGAGACGAAACAGAGAGGCCGGCAGGGCAGTGTCGGTGTTTGGCTTAGGGTGGAGTAATAGCGTGCAGCGCCTTAGAGTAGCCACTGAACCGCGCAACTGAGCTAAAAACCAAAGCCAAAGCCAAACCGAAATGCCAGAGTCGGAGAGAGCCAAAGCCAGAGCCAGAGCCGGCATCGTCCTCTCAAACCGTACGACAAAGAGAACCACTTCGTTGAACTCAAGATCGCTGCAGAAAATATCTCACTAGGAAGAAGCGCTCCATCCTTCGTATACTGTATGGTCTGTATCTCGAAATGGCTTTCGGTAGAATGACGACGGTCGGCAGTCCACCAGTAAGAAGCACCACGCTGCAAAACATTGCTCCATACCGAAAACCCTCCACTTGGCGGCGTCGACGCCCATATGCAATGCGGATGAACGGGTGGGATTCGCTTACCGCGTGCCAAAAGTCAACACTCCGAACGCTTTTACTCGCGGCGAGAAGGATTCGATAGCAACTCAAACTACACGCTGCACTACCCATCAAAGGCAGAAGGTGAAAGATATCTGTGGCTAGACCCACCCATGTCTCCCCCCCATTACCCGCAATTGCCTGTTCTTCTACGATAAGCCCTGTGCATGGAGGGGGACGAGAAAAAAAAGGGTGTAGCGGAGGTGTGTGTGTGGAGTTTATGGTCATCCTTCCCGCTCCAGCATGTCGGTCCGTCACAGAAAATCACTCTTCGACGGGACGATCAAGCATCTGAATACCGAAGTCGGGCGAGTGGTTTTTGTGAAATGTTCATTCCAGAAGCAAAAGCATTCCTCCACGCTGTGCGAGCAACAAAACTTTGGAATGACGACATGTTAGCAAACCATCCATGCTCCCCAAAAGTAAACTCCAGGATGGGATGAAAGGGATACGTGTGGAGTGGGATTTTCTCACGGCCTATACGATAGATGGCAACACTTGCGGAGTATCGCGGCAGAAGAAGAAAAGCAAAAAGGAAGGACTGGCGAACAAAATGCAGGGTATCGGCGCGGCAGACCAATCCCACAGCCAAACATTACCGTTTGGCTTTTGCGCATGCTTCGAAGCTCGACATCCGCTAAATGCCAGTCGGAGGCTGAAAATGCCGGGGGAGCAGGCGCTGGGGGAGAATACGAGCTCGATCATCCACTCGCTCAAACACGACTTTCTGCGAGAGCGCATTCGTCAGGACCGCTGCGTTACAAATTTCTCCGCCCCCGTCCATTCGATGCACCGCACAACAATGGTGGACGCTTTACTATTCGAACTGCTACTGCTCACCTGGTGGTAGAGCCGATCGGTTCCGGACTACGGGGACGGTGAAATTGCGATCACGTCGCGTTTTAAAGAGATGAAGAGGGCGTGTCACCTTGGAACTCACCCATTGCTGCTTGTAATTAACGAGGAGAGGATTACGGGCGACGCTGTGAGTCGACGAAATTCCCAGGCTGCCGGAAATAGAGATGTGCCTGCGAGTGGCCAGCCAGCAGTGCTTTTGACCAAAAACGCTGCCGGTCCCATTGGCGAGGCGACGGCCGAAAAGGGTGGCTGCATGGTCTCGAAAGGAGGAGACAATTGGAGCCGGGGTGGATTGCCCGAGTCGTGTGTAGCGCGTGCAAAATGGTATGACAATGGCCGCCAGAATAGATACGATCCGCCATGTTCCATTGGCAAATGATGACTCTCAGGAACGGACCAAGACGCCAAAACACCAAGACCAAGTCCGTACAAAAGAGCGTGGCGGTAGGGATGGGATAGGATATGCGGGGAGAAGCAAAGCAGTCCAGCCCGCCCAGTAGCCTCATAGCCAGCTTCGATGGACAAGCGAGGCGTGCCCTTTTGCAGCCTGCGTAATATCGTCTGAAACAGCTTTCTCTCGACAATGCGTTCTTGCTTACAAAAACACTTGGTCCGCGCTCGACAATGGACAGCTGATGCCGGACTGCCACCACGCCATAGCCGTTCTGAGAACCCCTTTGACCGGCCTTTTTCAATGGTTCCAGGCCGGAGAACGCGGCAAGAAAGGGCTTGTCACACCCAGAGGTACGGAGTACCACCTACCACCTACCTGCTACGTACGGTACTAAGCATCCTTTACCATCCCTCTTATTTCGCAGAGCTAGAATAACGCCGAGTCCACGGCTCCTTGAAATGAAGTCGGACGATCTCGCCGGCCTGAACAGCTGCACCCGACCGCCACCGAAGTCCCAATGATGGGCAATGGACGGTTCAGCAATGATCGGCCGTGCAGAGTGCAGCAGCCGCGTTTGAAAGAGAGCATCGCTCATCAAATGCGTAGCCAGGGTGGCGCCGAGCATGCGTGCGGCGTTTGAGTGGCTGTTTGGCCCGACTCCCACTTTCTCCAGTCCGATCCGCGCAAAGCAGATCTGACGGCCCATGGTTGGATCTGGAGACCTGCTCCGGCCCTCCGCCATGGACTGACGCCCGGAAACAAGTTTGCATTCTGCTGTATTATGCATGTGGCGAAAGCCTCTGCACTTGAATACTGCAAATAAGGCACGGCTGTGTCGCTCCGCTCCAGCCTAGAGAATTTCTCCGACATCCAATGCAAGCTAACGCCGTCCCATGAACCTTCAGAGTCAAGTTCAATAGCTCCGGTGGCGGTTGGTACCGACGCTTACTTCTGTCTTTGCGCACCTACCTTGAAGCCAGGATGTTCCGCTGCAATTGTACTCCGCTAATGGCTGAAAGGCTGGAAGGCTGGAGATCGGAACATCGTCGTTCATGCTCCATGAGTTCACTAACGTATACCGAATGATACCACCACCTTGCGACGTTCTGCTTGACTCAGACCTCTGCGACTCGGGAGAAACGTAGTCATCTCGAACAGCTCAACGCCCTCGCCTGAGCAAAGACCATATTCAAATCTTTTGACAATTACACTCGGACTCTCTAACCATGCCAAGGTGGCCTTGCATAAGCCAAGTTTTATCAAATCAGATCTGATCTCGATTGCTGAGCTGCTATTTTCGCTCCCGCCATGACCCTCTTTTTTTTCCCACCGAGAACCGCATCTCTTTTCTCAAATCTACTTCAATCGAATGACTTTCGGATCTATACTTTCATCGCCACATATTGATTCCAAGTGTTTTCGAATCAAGCAACCAACTCTAATAAGTTGGCAATCGCTGGGCGCCCGATTGGCGTCTGCCCCATCTCCGTGGCTCCACCGAAAAATTTCTTAGTGCATAAGACGGATCGGCTTTGTATCAGGGCAGCAGCATGCCGCAAGGTTGAACCCATTTGCAGGAGCATGTTCACACCGTTCTGCAGTAAACCAGAGCCACTTCGCCGACCGTGACCTTGGAGCCCTACTCTAGTCTTTAGTCTTTTGTAACGCGTCCGGCTACTCTTCTTCTACATTCACGCGTCTGTTGCAAGCACATCCCATTCACAAGTACTGACGACTGGATGCAAGCTTTCGGCTATGTGTTCGACTCCACTTTCGCTGCTTTCAAAATCTTCAACGCTGGTCATAATCTGCTAGGTTTTGCAATCTGTTGAGCAAAGAGATCCTCGGCAAAGATTTCGGTGATTCCAAGATGTTTTCCGAATGGTCCAACTATGAAGCCCAACTACTAGAAACTTCCATAAACAAAGGAACCAATTCCGCCATAGAGAGTAAGATCAGCAGTTAACGTTGAGCTACGTTGCGGCGTTGGTTGATCCATGAGCTGACATCGTAGCTGTCTTCGCATCACATAGTGGATCCGCGCCTCTCAACGAACGCAATCGTACTACGGAGAGCCGAGATCTCGTGATGTCGTGCATAGAGACCTAGTACGGCGGGTTCATTGATGCACTAAGAGTTACCCAGCTTTTCCGGCGGGTGTAACTCAAGTCGAGACTACTGGAAGTTAGCGTTTCGGGTCAGACGTGCTGTGCACTTCAAAGTATCAGCCCTCTCTTTCAGGAGATTTTCTTCATTCCAGTCTGAGTGTCAGATATACAGAAATATTTTCTTGCAGTCTACATGCTCGATGATGCATTGACGACCTTTCTCTAGCGTCAATGCTGTACCTCGAGTACTACACTCTGGTCACTAACAACCTCCGCTTGCAAAAGATTTAGTGGTGTCATACTATTTTCCGTGATCTTCCATAGATGCTTTGAGTTTATTCTATCTCACGCGAGCATTTGCAGACTCTTCGCCAGATCCCACACTGACCAAGCACTGTGCGCTACCAATTGTCTACGTTCAAGGTCATGATACTAATTGATATTGTACGCTTTTGAGTATACGGGTCGAGATTCAAGATGCAAAGTGAGCAAGCATCTCAGGATTGTCGATGTGAATGAATTGGACTTTGCCAGGACGAGAGTCATCACGACCTTTGGACGATGCTTAAGGTATGAGAAGTAGGAATTGGGAATATAAAGCTTGATATCGATGTTGAGGTGAGCTAGCGAACGACGCACTTTATTGATGATCTTCTAGTTGTTCTCTCAAGCTTCACAAGTCCTTTTTTGATCATATCAATGATCTCAACTCCGCCTTATCTTTGGCAGTCCAGCTTGTTTCTACTGATGCTGCACGGTGGTAGAAGCGCTAAAGCAGTACTTGCTGTTGGATATCAATGTACGCTTTCCAAGCTCTACACTTTGAACAGATCTATATGTCATATTCTACAAGTCGTCCACCTTATCCGAAGCCACAAAACCGCGCACCACCACCCGCTCACTTCTTTCTCGCGACAATGAAAACGTGCGGCTCCTCCCAGACCTCATCGGCGGTGCAAATGCCAGCCTCGACAGCCTTGGGCAAGTACGGCTCCTCGACCTTCTCCAGGACCTCAAAGCCAGCCTCCTCCATCGCGTGCACGAGCTCCTCGGGCGGGACCACGCTGACAACGACGTCGCGGCCCATCCACCTCAGCGGGACGTTCTCCGCGCGCAAGCCAGGCGGACACACCCACCCCGACACGAACAAGCCGCCGCCGCGCAGCCAGCCCGCCACCCGCGCCGGCAGTGCGAGAATCTGCGCGAGCGAGACCTCGGCAATGAACGAGAAGAACGCCGTGACGGCGTCGAGCTCTCCAGGCCGCGGGTGCTCATAGACACGGGCGTCGGCGACGTCGAACGTCGCGGCGGGCACGCGCGCGCGCGCGGCCGCCACCATCACGGGTGCGATGTCGATGCCGGCGACGGCGTGGCCGGCGGCGGCCAGCGTCGAGGCTGTCGGCCGCCCTGTGCCGCTGCCGAGGTCGAGCACCTGCGCGTGTGGCGGGAGGTGCGTGAGGAGGGTTTGCAGCACGCGCACTTGCGCCGGCACGTTGGTGAAGGCGGCTTCGTAGGAGGCGCCCAGCGCGTTGTACGTTTCTGTTACGGAGGGGGCGGTGGGTGCGGCGGGCGCGGCGGGCGCCGTGGGCGCGGGCTCAGCCATTGTTGCTGGAGCGGGTGTGGATGGGCGAATTGGAGGGTTTGTAAGTGAGGAGGAGTGGCGTGCGAGCTTTGGGTTGGTTGGAGGCGATTGGGAGGTGACGGTATTATCGAGAGCTTCGCGGGGCTTCGAGGTGGGATGTGGTGTTGTTTCATTTTTCTTTTTTCGGAAGTGGGCTTCGATCGTCTCATGTACAACTCCACTACAAACATTTTACCAGCCCAAATCTTTCGAGCCAGTGTGCACTTGGCGAGTAGCACAACGAATAACAACTATCCTCATTGTCAAATCTGAGAGTACGTCACGCAGAAAGATTCAAAAGACGTTGAACACGGAAAGCTTGACCTGCATTTGCCGATATGAACAAGATTAAGATAATGATATTTCAGCCTGGTTTGATCAACGCATTGTTCAGTAAAAAATCAACATGTTAATGCTTTTCAACATGTTCTGGCGGGTATTCGTTACTTTTCGAAGCCATACCCAATGCTAGGTAGCCAACCCGGGCAGAAATGCAACATGTCAATTACTTTTAACTCGCACCAGCATGATGCTCACCATTCACGTCGGATTCCAAACGCGCAACAATATGACTCTTCGCGTCCAATGCGCTCTCAATTGCGTTCTCCCGCCCAAGAGGAGAGAAATCCGCAGACGCAAGTGATGAGAAATCGGTTTTCTTGGGTCGGAAAGGAATTGGAGTAGACGGCCTGCTAGACAGGAACTAATTTTGCTCGTTAGTAACTTCCGTGTACAATTCAGATTCCTAAACGCTTACAGAAGATGCAGCGCTCAAAAGAGCGATCAAAGACGCTTGTACCACATCTTCATGAATGCCAACACCCCAAACCTTCTGAGTTGAGTTCGATGCTGTACACTCAATGAATGTCGCGGCTTTGACATCACGACCTTCGCCAATTGCATGTTCTTTGTAGTCTGCAACATCGAGATCGATGCCCAGGTTTTTCAAAGCATTGGCCAAAGATGAAATTGCACCGTTACCGACACCACGGATTTGATGCTCCATACCGTCGATGGCGATGATGCCTTTGAACAGACGCTTGAGATTTCGACTGGATTGGGTCTTGCCAGGTTCTGGTGGCGCTGGCGATTGCGAGCGGTCCGTTGTGATGTCGTAGTCAATCAGTTCAAAGCGAGGATTGCGCTTCAGATGGTACGCATCTTCGAATAGCTTCGTAATTTCCGTCGGAAGCAACTCACGGCCAAGCATGTCGGCGTCTCTTTGTACAATCTTTGAGAAAGCGATTTGAAGGCCACGAGGAAGATCAAGCTCGAGATTCCGTTGAATGATCCATGCAACACCGCCTTTACCGCTCTGGCTGTTGACGCGAATGACTGCTTCGTATGTCCGGCCAATGTCTTGAGGATCGAGCGGGAGGTATGGAAGAACCCAAGGTGACTCGTCGGTTGCACCTTCGACCTTTCGTTTCTGGAAACCCTTTTTAATGGCATCTTGATGCGAGCCAGAGAAAGCACAGACAACCAATTGACCGCCGTATGGCCAACGTGGGTGCACTGGGATCTTGTTTGATGTCTCAACAATGTCAATGACCGACTTGATGTCCGAGAAGTCGATCCCAGGATGAATTCCTTGAGTGTAGAGATTCAAGGCGAGAGTTACCAAGTCTACATTTCCAGTTCGTTCGCCATTACCAAAGAGGGTTCCTTCGACTCTGTCTGCACCGGCCATTTGTGCCAGTTCTGCTGCCGCAACCGCGCAACCTCGATCGTTATGTGGATGAAGGGAAACAGAAACTTTGTTTCGTTCTGAGATGCCACGACAGAAGAATTCAATCTGATCGGCATACACATTGGGTGTTGCCACCTCGACGGTCGCTGGTAGATTGAAGATAATTGGATTTTCTTCAGATGGCTCCCACTCGGCCTTAACTGCTTCGCAGAGGTCCAGGACAAATTCCATGTTGGAGTCTGAAAAGGTCTCGGGTGAAAACTCATATGCCCATTCCGTACCGGCGGTACTTGGATCATCCTTGGTGATTGAGCGAACGTATTTTGTGCATTCAACGGCCAGAGCCTTAGTTTGCTCATTGTTCATGCCAAAGACTATTTGTTGGAAGCATGGACTGGTGGCGAGATAAAGATGGACTATTGCCTTCTTCGCACCCTTGACGGAGTCGACGGTGGTTCTGATGAGTTCTTTTCTGCACGGTGACAAGACTTGAATCCATACGTCATCCGGTACGACACCAGGAGTTTCGATCAAGCGTCTTGTGAAGTCGAAGTCGGTTTGCGAAGCAGAGGGAAACGAGACTTCGATTTCCTTGTAGCCAAGTTTGACCAACATTTGGAAGAAGCGCCACTTCTGGTCTCCATCCTGGAAGTAAGACTCAGTAACACTTGAAGATCGAATGTTACGACTTGCAATTGAAGCTCACCATTGGGTCCACCAAGCTTTGGTTCCCATCTCTAAGGTCGGTCGCAAGCCAACGCGGAGGTTTGTCGATGGTTTGATTGGGCCATTTGCGGTCTGGGATGTTCAAAGGCTGGAATTTTTTGTATTTGACCGAAGGATCCTTAAGCATTGGCATTTTGACGACTGTTTATAGAGCGATATAAACGTTGAATAGCTGGGGAGGAGGAGAAGAGTTAAGAGTTAAAGCGTGAAAGCAAATATTTGGAGTCGGAGTTTTGTGAGTCAAACGCCGCTCGCTGAAAAACCCCACACTTTCTGGTATGACATACGGTAGTGAGATCCAGTGGCCCGATCTCGCTGTCAGTCGTCCCTACTTAGCAAGCTCTCCAGGTAGTGAAAGTCGCCAGCGGTGAATTTTGTATCGGCACACTACGTACGATATGAACTGACGGCCTTCAAAGAAGAATGCGTTGGTTGGCTTTGGTACTCTAACACACCACACCACCACTCTGCGACACCGGATCTTAGTCAGTCACTACAAATCGTATATAATCAGCCGTAGCCACAAAGAAGAATTAAGACTTCTTCGACATAAACAATAAGTTCAACTCCTAATTCCTAGGAATAACTATAAGTTTTCAGAATCTCCTACGAGGCATAGTAGTCGACCGGTTGACCAGTACCAATCATTCTAAATGTCTTAAAAGCTCTGCTCGCCTACTGCTTGCTGGATCTCGCAATCACACAAGAACAACGTCGCGATATACTGCAGTCTCCTCGAGCTCTCCCGACATTATTCCGTAGATATAACATTCTCCCAGTAGGTGAAATGTGCCATTCCCTAAATCTCTCAACACAAAGGGAACAGGATATCCGGCGAGCACACAAATAACATCTCCTTGCATAGAATACTTAGGCACCAAGCCAAGGTAACCCTTTGCCGTGGCACAGAGGGCTCGGTTTTTCATCGCACTCGAATGGGCCTTCCGTAAATCTGCAAATGTCTGACCCAAAGTTCGAAAGCCTAGGCTATCCAAGGTCATGAAACCCCTAAGTCGACGCTGCGAATACGTCTGACCGGGAAGAGACGGCTGCTTCCCTGTCGCCGTGTCTAGAAGCAAGCTAAAAATCTCGTCGTATGAGGATGGGCATCTTCCGCGGCCGCTGCCGTCTCTACCAGCAACCATTGTGTGCCAGAATGCAGAGAAGAGCTCATTTTTAATGAGAGATGAACAATACGCATGACAGTTCCTCCGGGCGAAATCCGCGAACACGACCAAATAACTGTTCGCAATCATTTTCGACATGTTAGAGAGATCAACGTCTTTGCCCGCGACCACAGTGTCCGTGATGTTATCATGTACGTAAGCCAGGACTGTTAATTTTTTCTCTCCATCCCGCGAAGGAGGGAGATGGAGGTGGGCCGTAAAATCCTGCGGAACTCCTCCGGCTGCGTACAAGCTCAAGGCGCTCGTGCTATAGCCAAGAGCATCTGTCTGGCGCGGGCGAGCCCAATCTGGGACCCAGGAGGGTCGGATGTTCGGTTCTGGCATGTGGTCAACGCAGGACAAGACTCTGTAGAATACATGGAAGAAGAATCGAGCATTGAAGTTCGTGTTTTGCCTTGGGATCTTGTACAGTCGATGTTCTTCTTCTAGTATCGATGCTGTGGCTCTCTGGAATACTTCGGCAGTAGGAAGGCTGTAATCGACCGTTATCTTTGAGCTGCAGATACCAAGAACACCATACACTTTATCGGAGGGATTCGTCGTTTCGGCGTACCGCGTGTCCACGAGTGTGGAACAAAGCTCCGGCGGCGCGGAAAGCGATTGAAAGTAGTCACATATGCCGGATAGCTCTGCAACTATCCGGCAGGTGGCCAATACGGGTGATGCGTCTTGGTTCTCTTCCCTCTCCAGCCATTCCATAAAACCGCTATCAATTGCCGTGCTACAGGGTGTGCTGAACTGTGACCAAGGGATTATATACGCCCCGCTCAATACATAAGGTCGATGTGATAATACAACCTCTTGAATTATCCACAGGCGTCTGAACCATGGCCTGCAGAACAAATCACAAAGGTGCTGCCATGCCTCGGATCTCGAGTTTGGCAGTCTGAACGCCTCCAGCTGCTCGACCGAAACCTCATGCGTGCTGAATTTCCACTCCTCGTGCACGCGCTGAAGAAGCTCAATGCCGATTTGCGCTGACGTTTCGCCCAGCCATATGATTGTACTGAAGGCTCTTTTATATATCGAACCCATAAGCTGAACCTGCCGTGCCTTCTCCACAATATCGTCTTGATTGATGCATATTTGATCCATCCAAACAATCACTGTAGCAGTGTTGTTTCGCAGATAGCGGATAGCAGCCTCTAGATTTGGCGTTATTCGTTTCTCAAATCCATTGCACTTGATCACGCTTGTATACTGTGGCAGACCCCAGGAATAGCTCAAGGCGGTGTACCATAATGGGGCGCGGTCTCGCGAGAGAGCGTGGCTGGTTGGTATGAGTTTAGTCGTCGAAGAGTACTCGAAATCAATATAACAATGACGTAGTGTACACTCGATATCCGAGTGGGACGGTGCCGGGTGTATCTCGAGCACACGTATCTCCTCTGCTTCAACAAGTGGCTGATACAATAGGCTGTTGTTGAAAGTCCTTGGCTTGAACCTCTGATGATTTGATCTGATGAAATCATCGACTTCAGCCTGGCCAACGTACGCAATTTTTGACATGTTTTCACCCAGCGCCACAGGACAGCTGATATCATGGGCTGCCATCTCTGGGAAAAAATACTGATGTAAAGACATCTTCTCCATCTGCGGAGCAAGGCTCTGAGGGAACGACATCTTCAACTTAGTTCATTAGTCGTGGCGCATGAGACTTAAAGTAAGCTCGCACTCTCGCGGAAGATATGATAGAGTAGGGCAAAGAGCTCGTCCGAATTAGGTAAGAGTAGCCGCTTTCTATCAATTTTTAAGCAAACCAGATAGATTGAATTTTACACACTAAAGCTGAGTCTTGCGGGTTTTGCCCGCCCGATCCGCGTACATGTAGCTTTCCTTTAACGATGAGCCCAAGTGCTTGGATGGAATTTAGGGAAATGGAACGGTATACGGAGTACACTCGGCCTTTTGATGTAAACATGTGGGCGATTTAAATCTAATCTGATCATCTCGCAGCTACTCCACCGTACCTCGGTAGCCAGTTTTCGGGTCATTAATGCGCGATCACAAATATATAATTGGATAGGTTACCTATGGCTCGCAAAGACTATGATCCTGCTTGGACTTTTCTTCTATCAAACTTAATAGTCTTTCGCGAATGCTGTTCAAAGAGAGCACATTGACATCCCTTTAACTTCTATCTCCTATCTTCCTCGTGTAGTTTTTGACTTCATCCTCGCTTATAACCGCCATGTCGGCCGAACAGGATGTCAAGCTAAATGATTTCCCAAGCATTTTCCGTTTAGATGGTAAGGTTGCTGTCGTGACCGGAGGATCGAGAGGTCTTGGGCTGCATGCTGCTTCCGGGTGAGTCCTGCTCTGGTCACTCCGATCCGTAAAGTCAAGCTGACATCTGACATGGCAGGCTCATGCAAGCGGGCTGCTCCAAAGTCTTCATCACATCGCGCAAAGCGAAAGCCTGCGAGCAGGCGTGCGCCGCGCTGAACAAGCTGCCGAACCGCTCACCAGGCGCCATCGCCATCCCTGTGCCAGCCGACAGCAGCAAGGCGAGCGAAATCGACCGGCTGGTGGCAGAGGTGAAGAAACACACCGAGCACGTCGACATCCTGCTCGCCAACGCCGGCGCCATCTGGGGCGCATCATTCGACACGCATTCGGACTCCGCCTTCGCCAAAGTCATGGATCTCAACGTGAAGGCCGTCTTCAACACGATCCAGCGGTTCGCGCCGCTGCTGGAGGCACGCGCAACCCACGCCGATCCGAGCCACGTCGTGGTCACGGGCTCGGTGACGGGCGTCGGGATCGGCAACGTCGGCGACGCCTTCGCAACTTATGGCTACAGCGCCTCCAAGGCCGCCGTCATGCACCTGGCCCGTAACTTGGCCGTCGAGCTCGGCCCACGCCACATCCTGGTCAATTCCATTGCGCCTGGCCTCTTTCCGAGCAAGATGACGAACGAGCTTTTAGAAGTCAGTGGTGGCGCGGATAGTCATGGTAAACAGAGTCCCAATGGCAGGCTTGGACATCCAGAGGACGTTGCCGGTGTCGTCGTATTCCTGTGCAGTCGCGCGTCAAACCATGTCAATGGTGACACGGTAGTGATAGATGGCGGAAAGCTCTGGGCCGATGCAAAACTTTGAGAAAAAGCTTGAATGTAAGGGACATTTGATTGGTGTGGCGCGCAAGAATAGAGAGCGTTGATGTTCTTGGAATCTCAGATTATATTATTCATAGGTCATCGCAAGATCGTAACTGTACTAAAATGTAGCAGTGTAAGACTGTAGGGATATTCTCGTATCTATCGTACAAGTCATTTGCGCAAATTGAGCGTATAAAACAGCGTGCCTCTACCTCTCAACTACCATCTCTTGTCCAACGATGCGCGCCGGAACCTCTTGCTAAGCCATCGCAATCGCAGCTCGGCACCCAAGCCAATACTCTACAAGCGCAGCACGCTCAAACACCATGATACGCGCCACCACCGTGCCTAACAAGCCGCAACCCAGCCATAGCATCCCTCTTCCACTCATCCTCCTTCTCGACCTTCCTGTCGACCGGCGCCCTGCCAAGCTCCTGATACGCGCGCTCATGCCCACTCGACTCGCTGCGCTCACTCAGCGCACTATTGCGATTCATGACGCGCAGCGCGCTCTGCGCCGCGGTGGCGGCGGCGCCATCGTACTCCTGCGCGCCGCCCGGCGCCGCGCCCTGCGGACTGTGGATGGCGGAGACTGGCCGCTCGCCGCGGTACAGCTGCTGCTGCGACGGCAGGCTGCCCCAGGCGGCGCGGGCGCCGGGGTCGCCGCCGTGCAGGTACGGCTTGCTACCGTACTTGGGCATGGGCGGCTCGGGCGAGCGGGCGGGCGGCACGGCGGCGGTGGGGTCCGCGAGCAGCGGCCGGCCCGCGTCGAAGCGCGGCGGCTCGAGCGGCTGGCGTGCGGCAATGGCGTCGTCTGAGAAGGGCCCTCGTGAATCGATCGGCGAGTAGTGCATTGCGTCGGTTGCGGTCGGCGGCGTGATGCCCGTGTGCGGCACGAAGCCTTCGGCTAGCGTAGCGTCGCCTGGTTTCAGCAGAGAGGGAATTGGCGGCGGGGGAAATGATGGCTCATATTGGCTTGCGTCTGTTGGTGTGAAGTCGCCGCGTTCGGTCTCGGATCGCTGGTCGTCGGGAACCTCGCTACCACCAGAAGGCATTCCCGATACGGAAAAGTCTGACTGCTCCTGGAACTGGTCCTCTGTGATGGAGAGGTGCTGCATTGACCTGTCCATTGTAGGACTGATCTGGCTGCCGTAGCCACTTGTTCCAGACATTGAAGACTGCTTCTGACTACCACTGACCGTACCATTGCGGTTCAAGCTGTCCTGTCCGTTGCTATTACCGCGCTGCAAACTGCTGCTGCGACGTTTGCTGCTCCGACCTTCTATTTGTGAACCTCTGAAGCCGATGTCTTCCAGTTTCTCGTTGAGATCCGGATCTCGAATGCCGAATTGTGCAATTGTACGCATTTTACCTGTTACCCAGCTGCTAAGAATTTTGCCTCGCTGCTTCTCACCTAATCTTGACCTTGGGAAGTCACCTTTGGAGACGAAACATACAATGTCGACTACAATGTGATGAGTATTGAGCACCGCGTTGACGATGACGGGTACCACGGAGGCTAGGAAGTTCTTGCGGTAAATCTCCACAATGACCACAACGAGTCCTCCAGCTTGGATAATGGCACTATTAAACAGTTAGTGTCAGTCGATTCATCAAGTATGATATGAAGTTATCTTACCATCCACCCGGTACTATATTGCGATGGCATCGTTCGACACTTGCTTCTATATCGATCGGGAAATGAAGCAAACCCATAACTTCGAAGGATTCACCAATGGAACCTAGAACGAACAGGATCTGCATTTCCACAGGAGCATTTCCAGGGCCGATCGGTCTGCTAACAGTATGCAAGAATCCCAAATCGCCCGTTCGCATGTATCGCACAGTCGAATCGCCATCGACAGTCCGCCCATTGAACTTATAAGCATCAAGAGGTGACATTGGAGTGGTACCGTAGAAAGATGGTGCATTAGCCTCACTCTGCACCCAGATTTCGCCATACTCGCCAGTGCAGCAGAGCGTGTTGGTATCTGGATTGACAATGCTGATTTGCGTGCTAACCGGTACCATGCCCGAGTCCTGGACTAGAAGGGCCGTTGGATCCGTATCTGGGTGTACAGGACATACCATTCCATAACGGAGTGCGTTGACATCTAACCAGAGTTCGATTGGCTCGATGCACATGTATGAGCGGGAGGTGATCATGGGATTCAGGACATGAGAGTAGATCGTGTTGATGGCAGTACGATCAAGTCCAGCGGCAGCGAAATGTAGGCGTACCTTTTGGTACACATCAACTCGAGGCCTGCTTTCCGATGTAATCATTAAATTCTTCAGTTCATGAAGCATCGCTCCTGGGCCACCTTTACCGGCTCCGTGGGCCATCGCATGGTCAAGCATCTGACTTGTCGCATAGGTGTCTTTGATCTTATATCGTGAGATGGTTTGGAAAAGGATATTCGGATTCGTAGCGAACTCAACAGGCGAAACAAGGTACGTAGGTGTAGCAAGGAAGATGCCCATAAGACAAGTGTGAACGAAGCCGATGCCCATGGTAGATCGCACACAGCCGAGAATGGGTCTTGTCGACGTCATCTGACAAGTTTCCTTCTGTACTTTACAGATTGCCATGATTGTGTCGTGTCCAAGTTGAATTGCTTGACGCCGTTGATCTGGGCTCCAGTAAATCCAGACAACTGCAGGCCAACCTGGTTGAACCCAGTTAGGCTTGATAGTCAGGCCATTATCTCGACAGCCGTGATTTTGTTTGGGAGGCTTGGTGGTGTTGTAAGTGTTCGGCAAGTTGATTCGGAGATGTTGCGCAGACTGCTTTAGATGCTGCGAGACAGGTTTCGCTCTGAGAACGCTGTCGACTTCATGATTGACAAGGATGGCCTTAATTTTGAAGTCTGCAATCATGTACAAGAGTGCTGGAGCATCCTCACTGAGGCGGTTCTGGTCAAGAGGAGGCGTGGGTACTGCTACAGCCCCAACACAGAGGCAGGCATGTACAGCAAAGACGAACTCTTCGCTATGCGTATACATGAGTAGCAGACGGTCACCAGGTTGAACTTTGACCTTGTTCTTGAGGTACATTGCAACTGCGCAGACTTTTTGGTCGAACTTCTTCCAGTTAACGCCCTTGCCTTCTCTTCCACGACCGTCTATCGTGCAATATGCAAGTTCCTCGCCTTGTCGCTGCACACGCCACTGCATCAAGTCGAAGATGTTTGAGAATTGGTTGAGAGGCGTTGATGTACGGTCATCGATGACTACTTCGCGATAATCAAAGCCGGAATATTGCTTATCATGTATCAGCAGTCGAGCAGCACGAGCATTCTGAGACTGCATAGACCAGATACCACCATCTGGATCATCACCGCAGGGTATATTTTGGACAGACCGTTCAATACCGAATTTGACGTGCACACAGGCTAATGTGCCATTATCAAACTCTTTCCGGCAGAGCATGTTTCCAATCTCGCGTCGACCGTTTTTCATGATCCTAGGAAGCATGTTTGGAGCCGTCACCATTACACAATATACCCGAAGACGATGCTCCGCGTACAGAACTTCCATGACCCGCTCCGATAGAGATTCTAGGTAGGGAATGTCGAGTTGTCGAGGTGGGCCACCAGCGGTTGTTGGAGCCGTGGACGCAGCCTGAGTCTCCACTAAAACAATGGGTAAGTACTCTTCATTGACGTGGCAGTCAAAAGCTGAGCAATCGTAGATCTTTAGAACGTTCTTCATGATGCTGACAACAAGATGCTGCACAAAGAAATGCCGATGCTCTTCCGACTTTGGATCCTCTAGCCAGTCGACCTTCTGGCGAATTCGATCTTCATAAAGTCCAAGGACATAGATTTTTCCTTCGATGATGCAACCCAGAAGACCGGTGCGGAGGAATTCTGGTTCCACGAGGACTGGAGTCGGGCTACCTTCGACGAATCGATATGGCCTGGCGTGGAAGATCGTTTCAGTGTGTTTCGGTAATGCCCAGAAACCTCCGGATAATGATGGTGAGTCGACCCAAATTTCACCAACTGCATACGGTGGACAGAGCAGTCTGGTCTCCGGATCGACAATGGCGAGGGTTGCATCAGGTATAGGATATCCGAAGGCGCCAACCCTCAAAACTCCAGGATCGTTTGCGCGCTTCGAAACCTCATCACCCATTGCTACCACAAGGACTTCGTTCGTCTTTAGTGCTTCCTTATCAAGAAGCACCTCCGACAACCTCGTCCTACTCTTCCGCTTGTCGGTTTTGGTAACTATACCGCCACCAATCAAACTGCTGTAGCCGTTCTGCTGCTGGACTTCAATTGACCGCTTCTTCTCTTCCTCGTCATCCTCATCGATCCTGCTAAGCGGACAGCCCATACGCTCTTCGCCGCCCAACCAGTCACGGACGGAAACGACCATGCCTCCATGCTCTGGTAAACACAGCATTGGCGCAACGACCTCCCTTGCGCGAGGATTTCGTAGCGGCCGGAACCATCTGTCCCCCAAGATTTCATGGAATTCGCAGTCGACCGTCAATGTGTCTATTAGACAGATCTTCACCGACATGAAGTTTGGCTCTGCATTCTTTTTGAAGCCTCGGGTTGCCATAGGATCTTGCTGGTAGTTGTATGCAACCCGCTTTAAACCTGGGTAATCTGCCGCCATGACTGTTGTCCTGTACTTTGTAACAAGATTCGCATAGAGACCCGGCGTCTCTACAGTCTTTGGTTCGATGTAGATCGTAGTGTGACCGCCATAAACACCAAGAAGAACTCCTAGGATCAAACCAATGCCTTCTCTCGGGTCGAGGTAGCTGGTAATAGTTTCCGCACCTGAGCGAGGGACTGGTGCGACAAAGCTACCGTCTGGTCTGCGTGTATTAGGATTGTAGATGTCATCTCCTTTGCCAGTTGGAATAGTAGAGATAATGGCTTGAAGGCAGGCCATCTGATGCATGATAGTTCGATGACTGAGCACTACACCGCGCAAGTCACCAGTGGGACCTCGAGAGAATTCAATGTAGGCGAGATCGGGTGCGGCCAGTTGTGGTCCATCATCTTTCTTCTTCGGGTGGTATGAGCCAAACTCGTTCGTTTTCCACCATTCAACTCCTGTCGGCCATTTTAAGCGTTGAGCACTGATATCTCGAGCAAAAGCTTTGAGATTGTTGTCTGTGGTGAGAGCCAAATGTGCCTGCGTGGTCGTGAGTAGCAGGCTGAGCTTCTGATAATCTTCTACGTTGTTCATCGGTACTGCAACAACGCCGGCGAGGAAGCAGCCCATTAATGCAACCGCAAAGTCAATAACTTCAGAGTCGCGATAAACTAAAGCCACACGATCGCCTCTATACAGGTTGCTCTTGTCTTTGATCACTTGACCGACCTTCTCCGCGCGACTCGCCAGCTTCTCCCAGGTAATGGACGCTATCTCTTTTCCTTTCGGATCTAACACCCAGTATGCCGCCTGTTTTGAATTTGTCTTTCCACGATGTCGAAGGACGGCACCGATGTTGTCAAACTTAGACAATGGCACATTACCATTGTGAGGGTCAAAGGAGTCGAAGGGGATATCTCGCGGTTCTAGTGGAAGTTGAGGCTCGATGTAACCGGGAGCCTGCAAATCTTGCATCGGTAGAGGTATGACGGCTGAAGGGGACATCGCAGGATCAGCCGAATATCGGTTTGGACCGCCGTAGCTGTCGCGCATTGGTTCCTGCATCTGCTGTCCCGCAAAGTCAGCAAAGTAACCTTGTTGGGACTCCATCATAGTACTCAGGCGACTCTCGCCTTCTCCTTGATCCTCGGTGTATCCAGGTTGTTCCGCAGGGTTAAATCTGTAGTCAGAGCCAACCATTGTACCGCCGCGTGACGAGTAGTCATTGAAAGTATCTGGTGTGACAGGCCGCAAGTTTCCAGTTGATAACTGACGTTGCGCTTGTCGCGGTACGCCTAATTCTCTATCATGAAACCGTGCAACTTGGCTGGGTGGCTGTCCCGGAAAACCGGTAGGTTGGTAAGCAGAATATTGCGGGGAGAAGGATGAAGGCGAGACTGAGCGGTCTTGCTGGGTGCCAGTGAGGGCAGCAAAGGAGGCATCGCGTGATCCGTCATTGTCTGGCGGGGATTCTTCGTCGACGGAGTGCAGGCGAAGACGTCGTTGAATTTGATCGGCTTGCTCGGAGCCAAGATATTGTGAGAGCAGTATGCTGCGCCGCTTCTCATATCCCTTCTGTGTGATGTCTCCATCATGCAACTCGTGATCGAGTTCTGCAAGCTTTGCCCGAAGCTCAGGGTTTTCCGTCATTATTTCTGGGTACGCATGAGAGCTGCGCTGCGACGTCACTGTGGGAATAGAGTCGTATTCACGATAGTGAGGGGAGAGAGAGAGCGAAGAACGAATGAACAGGCCAACAATCTCCAACACAAATGCAATTCAAGTACAATCCAACAACGAGAGGAGGAGAGAGGCAACAAGTGTTGGCTCGCGATCCGTCAGCGCAAGAGATTGGGGGTTGGAGGAATCTTGGTGGGAGGGTACAATTGGTCGCGATGTGGCGGCGAGCTAAAAGCGAATGAAAGGGCAAAAGCCAGTAGGAACGAGACAATCAAGCCTTGAAAGCCACCACGTCCTCATTGTCTGCCTCTACAAGCTGAGTGAAGACGGACGGTATTTATTTTTGTTCTTTCTGATTCAAGTCGCTTGATATTGGTGCAAGCGTACAGCATCTATCTTAGTTGAACATGTAAACGAGAAGAACGCCACAGGATATCCTGCTACGATACTGTATGCGCCAAACTCCATTCTTTCCTTATCATTTTACTTCACTTGGAATGATAGCAGTCGTGCCAACATGCTATATCCTGACGGTGAGATGCCCAGTGAGCCTAATTATCATTGATCGGGCATACCGAATGGTCATTGCGTACATTCCTAGTCCGAAAATGAAGGCGGAGCTGCTTGAGGCCTGCGCAAAGTGAAAACTGCTGCCAAATGTACTTACTCAAGCACCGCTCCCACTTCCAATGACCTCGTTTTCAGGTTGCGGCAGTTCCGAACAGGCCATCCAACTCCGAGCTTTTGATGACCTTCGCCTGCCTCGGAAGCACCTTCTCACAAAGCATTTCATGCAGCTCGGCGTCATGATCTGCACAGCAGTCCTCGAGCACAATCAGCCGAAAGTTCAGATCACCGAGCTGCCTCACCGTACTGAGCACGACCCCAGAAGTTGTAATGCCACCGAGAACAACAGTTTTGATTCCTTTAGTGGTGAAGTCCTCCAGCATAGCTTTAGATGGGCCAGTCATGAGCGGGCCAAATCTGATTTTCCTGTAAAGAAGATCTCCAACCCTAGGTGCTAGTTTCGGATGGATTTGAGTCGTCTTGGCGTCTGGGTGTATTGCAGCGCGCATGTCTTCGTTCGTTTTAAAGACGGCAAAGGAAATGCTATGGTCTGGGACTTCGTTGATTTCAGTATCGTCGAGTGCGGCTCTAACATATGCGATTTGAGCTCTATGTCGGCGAGCAATAGCAAGAGCCGATGCTGCATGGTCTACGACCAAACTATCTTGCGGTAGCCGCTGTAAGAAGCCAACCTGGAAATCGAGGAGTAGAAGAGCAGTCGTTTGGTAGTCGAGTGGTGCGTCCATTACGATGAATAGTTTTGTCTGAGACTTCGCGAACTCGTTAACGATTTTGTGATTTATAGATGTTTGTTGGAAGACTAGTAGTGATCCGCTTGATTACCTACTAACTACCCCTCGCAGTCATCACTACATTCTTCTGGTCGATTGGACCACCGACTACCACAAGAGGTTAATCCTCAGCTTAAGGTAGGTAGGCTTAAGCAAAAAGTACGTCCAATTGATTATGTATTTCGCCACGACGATTCGGCTTGTCCCGTACCGACGAATTTGCTCCAGCCAGGCCCAGCCAAACTTCAATGCGTCCAGGAATCGAATCCTGGCTGCGCACGTCGGGAATTCGGGACGCAAGGATTTATGGCTTGGAATTTGCTGCGAGCTTACTCCATAAGATCACGTTACTAAGTCAACGAGAAAGCCCTTTGAGCTGCTATTCGCTCTATTGCTTCGCCGTTGAGTCTTGCACGATAAGCCCTACAATGTAAACCTCGGCCCGCTAACTCGGCATCAGCGGATTCCCTGCTACGCCCGAAGCTCAGGTCATCGCCGTTCACGAGCGCTATATAACTCAACTTTTCTTCGCGTTCACTCTTCGACGATCTAATGATATCCAGCTAGCATTTACTTCTTTTCTTTGTCGTTCGAACTTGACTGACGCCATGGCGCGAGTTGTACAAACAGCCTTCCCCACCCTTCTCAAACCACCGCCAGTTGACACTTCGAAGGCGGAAATCGAGAACCTCCTTGAACTCACGCAGATAATTGACATTGACAAGGATCTGTATACAAACACTCGGCCTTTATGGCATCCTCCCGGTGCTCGCGGTATCTACGGAGGCGCCGCCATCGCCCAATGTCTTGCAGCCGCCCAGAATACCGTTCCGAAGAACTTCACCGTCCACAGCATGCATTGCTACTTTGTACTCGCCGGTGATGCCGATATACCAATCATATATCATGTTGAAGACATTCGCAGCGGCCGGAGCTTCGCAACACGAACGGTGCAAGCTCGACAGAGAGGAAAGGTCATATTTACTACCACCATCAGCTTCGTCAAGGAGGGTGCGGGAGGACAGAAATTGGTTGAACATGAGACGGAAATGCCTTTCGTTCCCTCACCAGATGAGGCACAACCTCAGCGACTGCCGCAGGGAATCAGAAGTCCGTTTGAAAGTCAACGAATCGACATTCTAAACAACAACAGTCCTAGACCGGAGACAAAGAAGACGAGACAATGGCTGAGAGTTAGAGGCAAAATTAGTCCCCAAGGTGGACATGAGGCGCATCTCGCTGCATTGGCGTACATGTCGGATTCATATTTCATTGGAACGATTGCGAGAACCCACAAGCTATGGAGAATACCACGCGGAAAGAACAAGCCTTCCCAGGATGAGAACGATGTTCTACAAGCGTTAAGAGAGGGCGCGGAAGAGAATAGAATGGGAAAGCGGGAAATCGGTATGATGGTATCGTTGGATCACACCATTTACTTTCATGATCCCCGCAACTTCCGCGCAGATGACTGGCTCTTTACCGAAATGGAGACTCCGTGGGCTGGAGATGGGAGAGGCCTTGTCTATCAGCGGATATGGACAAAGGAAGGGAAGCTTATTGCTACCTGTGTGCAGGAAGGAGTTGTAAGGCTGAGACAGGACGATGAGGATGAACCGAAGAGCAAACTGTAAGAGTCTGGAGCGTTTAGACTTGGCCATGGTTCAGCTCACGGAGATGAGCGGCAAGGCTTTGTATTACTGTTCGAATCAATGGATGTGATGTACCAACCCAAAATCCAAGTTATACGAGGTACTCTACTGGACTAGCGATTCTATGATACAGCTACTATTGACCTCTTGTAATACGGAACGATACCTGCACCAAGGCCTGCATCTAGACTTGCTGGTGCATCGAACGATTGTTTAATATGTGACGTGGACGTTCGTACTCTCTTCAAGAAGCGGTTCAATGGAGGCTGAGACATGCTATTTTCGTATGCAACTCTTCCGCAAAACAGCGCCATACAGCCGGCGAGCAAGGCCTACCGACTTTCTACTGCGAAGTAATTGCGTTCATGTGGATTGGAGTGTGCGATATAAGAAGCATTTACACAACATGTCTCTGGTGTAGTTTCGTCCAAACCCAAGCATTCCACCAAAGTTTTGCTTTCATCATCATCGTCACTTGACACCGCCACACTTCACCCAGTTAGCTTGAGGTACCTTGGCTAAGCCCATACGAAGTACAATGAGGCCAACGACCTCTCTCATTACCCTAATAAGATGAAGTTCCTCCTACCCGTATGCAAGAGCTTGCTTGAGTGTCTTTCGCGCCCTGAGTGCCCTGAGTGCCCGGGATGCCCAGAGCGCCTTGAACGCCTTCAGCGCCCTGCAGCGAGAGAATTGTGAGGCTGCTCGCATCGTAGAGTATTTTGCCGAGATACGATACTTCTACTCTATAATAATCTTGCTGCCAGCTTATAGTTAGGTAGGTAACTTCTTCAACCTTGTCGCCAGCCTGACTACCTACTTCACCCGTATTTCTGCCTCATACAAAGTGAATTTGTTCCTCACGCTACCATGTCACTCCGTCGGTTCTTCTTTCGTTCTCATGCAATACTCAGATTTCCGCGTCCGCAACGCTATGCTGGTCAACATCTCCCGCCGCCTCTTCAAAGTCGCGTCTTTTCTGCACAGGGCATTGCTCAAGGCGCAGTGATCGCCGCCTTCGGTATAGGCGTTGCTGCTTTCACCGCAAATCTAGTCGATCCACTTACTACTCGATGTGACGCAGCGTCCTCAATTCCTCATCAAAAAGTTGACCGAGCCACGGAGCGGCTGAAGGAAAACGAGCGCGAGTGTACAATTGGTGGACAAAGGTTTCACAGCGTTTGCATAGGCAGCAATTCCCCTCTGGAAGATGCGTACGTCGAAGATATTGCTGATGGGCCTGGCAATGAAAAATGGATATTCTGGGGCGTTTTTGATGGACATGGGTAGGTTGATTTTTCCTTGCTTCCCACCGTTTCGGCGAAGCTACCTAGTACGGTGAGACTGATGTTAGGTATAGAGGTACTGCCACTTCTGCGTTTCTTAGCAAAGAGCTCGTTCAATGTGTCTCGAAGTCGCTTCAACCGCTACCTGTGACATTTGAGACAAATGCTGTTATATCCACGATAAAGAAAGCCTTCGTAGGGCTTGACAACCGAATACTCCAGACTGCCGAGGCGGCTCTGAACTCATCATCGTTAAATCTCGACATCATATCGGCCGTACAACGCGCTGACGCTGGCTCCTGTGCCATCTTCTCACTTTACAATCCCAGGGACTGTCGCCTCATTACCGCATGTGTAGGCGACTGTCGTGCTGTACTCGGCCGCTACGATTCTTCCTCTGCCACGTATACCTGCGAACCTCTTTCCGTTGATCAAACAGGCAAGAACCCCAAAGAACTTGCTCGCATGCGTGCCGAGCACCCAGATGAACCTGACTGCGTTAACGAAGAAAACGGACGCGTTCTTGGCCTGGCCCCGTCACGTGCTTTTGGTGACAGCCAGTGGAAATGGGATGCCGCTAAGCAAGGGAAGGCGATGAAGCAATTTTTCGGCAGTAACCCGCTCAAGAATAGCAAGACACCGCCTTATGTGACTGCCGAGCCTGAGGTTACCGAAACATTTGTTGGCAACGGTGACTTTTTGATATTGGCGAGTGACGGACTTTGGGATCACTTCTCAAGTGAAGATGCTGTGACTTGTGTGGAGCAGTGGATCAAGGCCGTTGGAGGGAACAATATCGCCGCCCAAAAGGTTGGAGGCCCAGGGGCAAACAAGACCACAGCATTCGTGCTAGAAGAAGGGAAAGCCACATATAAATGGCAAGCGACGCCAGAGCACTTTGTCATCGAAGACACAAATGCGGCGACCCATCTAGCGAGAAACGCTCTCGGTGGGAGTCGGAGAGAACTTTTCCACACGATTATGAATATTGAACCACCGTTCAGTCGCAGTGCACGTGACGATATCACTGTCACTGTCGTGTTCTTTGGCGATGACTAGACATGAGTTTTCTGATTGCTTAATAGATATTGGCATAACTTACGATATAAAATATATACTTTTCCCATACTAGCCAGCAAGAGATGAAGCGTGATAAAGGCTACGCGACCTGAATGTGGTGAAGGTACCGTACAAGTGGTCGATAAGTGCTTCATGGCTTAAGCAAAGTGGCAACCCTCGAAGCAAGCTTCCGCTAAACCTGAGGGAGATTTCCTGTCACTAACTTTCACGAAAATAATTAGGAGCTACCTAGAGTAAGTCCGAAATAACTGTATGCTCCAATGGCGGTCCCCACCTTCCCTGGACCACCTCTATGACGACTAAAGCGGGGACAAAAAGCTCTCCGACGGATTTAATTTATAATAATTCTCCTAGGTATTGCTTTATAGCATCATCCAAATCTTTTCATATTTCCTTTCTTTTGGATGCTAATATTCAGCAAATAACACCGTCTTCTCGTACTTCCATTCATCATGCCTCACAAAGAGCTTCCTTTTAAGGTTTGAAGTGCTCGACTCACCTGTTGATAGTCATATTCGGTACTTACCAAATCCCTAGCTAAGCAATCCTGATATCTTCAAAGACCAGTCGTATGTTGGAGGGGAGTGGATTGAAGCAAAATCTGGAAAACGCTTCGATATTGTTGGTATGCCACTGCTCCCTCAAATCCAATAATCTTGTTCTTGGAGCTCCGTCTAACAACTCTCGACGTCTATAGATCCGGGAAGTGGCAAGGTCTGGGCATCATGCCCAAACAATACCGCTGACGATGTTGACGCTGCTGTTCAAGCTGCCCATTCGGCCTTTCTCAAGTATCGAAAAGTGAATCCTCGGATCCGTGCTCAGCAACTGCTGAAATGGCACGAACTGATCACCGAAGCAAAGGAGGACATTGCTCACATACTCACTTACGAGACCGGCAAGCCGCTCGCCGAAGCTCGAGGAGAACTGGACTACAGCCTAGGCTTCACATGGTGGTTCGCAGGCGAAGCTGAACGCGTCCGCGGGACAATCGCCGTGCCCGCCCAGCCAGGCCGCCGAGTCTTCACCGTCAAGCAACCCATCGGCGTGGCGGCAGCGCTCGTGCCGTGGAACTTTCCCGTAGCGATGATCCTGCGCAAGTGCGGAGCGGCCTTCGCAGCCGGCTGCACGATGGTGGTGAAGCCGTCGCCGGAGACGCCGCTGACAGTGCTTACGCTGGCGCACCTGGCGTCGCGCGCGGGCTTCGAGCCGGGTGTCTTCAACGTGCTGCCGACGGACCTGGACAACACGCCGGCGCTGAGCGAAGCCTTATGCCGCCACCCGCTGGTCAAGAAGGTGACGTTCACGGGGTCGACGCGCGTCGGCAAGCTGATCGCGCGGCTGTGTGCCGACGGCCTGAAGAAGGTCACGCTGGAGCTCGGCGGCAACTGTCCCGTGCTGGTGTTCGACGACGCCGACCTCGAGCAGGCCGCCGATGCCATCCACGCCCTCAAGTTCCGCCACGCCGGCCAGGCCTGCATCACCGCAAACCGCATCTACGTCCAGCGCGGCGCCTACGAGAAGTTCACTCAGATCATGACCGAGCGCACCAAGAAGTTGAAGATTGGCCATGGAGCTGAGGCGGGGACTACGATTGGTCCAGTTACGACTCCGAGAGGTATTGCCAAAGCTGAAGCGCATATTGAGGATGCGAAGAAGCATGGAGCGCGAATTGTCTTGGGTGGCAAGAAGATTGAGGGCAACGGGTACTTCTTCGAGCCCACGATTGTGCTAGATGTCAACGAGCAGATGCTACTGAGTCAGGAGGAGCAGTTTGCACCCATTGCGGCCTTCATTCCCTTTGAAAAAGAGGAGGAGGCCGTCGAAGCTGCGAATAAGACGAGTATGGGTCTTGCAAGTTACTTCTTTACGAAGAATGTGGATCGAACATGGAGGCTGCTGGAGAACTTGGAGGCCGGAATGATTGGAATGAACACTGGTAAGTGGAGATTGATGATTCGATATGCTGGTGCTGACAATACCAAGGTAACTCAAGCGCGGCCGAAAGTCCGTTTGGTGGCATCAAGGAATCAGGATATGGAAAAGAATCGGGCCTCGGGGTTGCAGTTGAGGAATATTTGATCACAAAAACCGGTACATTGACTCTGGACGGACACTACTAGCCACCGAATGCTTGAGCTAAGTGCATCATTGAACGGCGGCGGGGGTTTAGTATTAAAGCTCGCTCACTCAAACGAACAAAAGTCATGACCATTGGAACGCCATAGTATGGCCCATTTGGTGCTCAACTTCATATGTCTTCAAACAATGGTCCGGCCTCCCTCTGAACTATTCGAATGAGCAATTCGCTGTTGCGGCAGTTTCAATTGCATGCTGTCGTCAATATATTTATCGGATCTCATGGACATTGGCTTGTATGAATGCATACTCATCAAGTATCGTAAGAGATGTCCTTAGAGCGTGATAAAGAATCCCACTTAGCTTGTCGCTCAGCCTCCAATAAACGTCGTGCCTTTCGCTCTTTCTGCATTCTTCTCTCCTTCTCATCATCATCGTATTTTCTAATGAAGCCAGTGGCGAAGAAGCCCATTGTTCCATCCTCCGTCTCTTTGTTGCAACGCAGCAGAGCGTCAGCAATGGATTTAGCGGTCCAGCCTTCAAGACCACCGACTTCTTCCAGGCCTTTCGCGCAGGCCCTTTCATCTCCTCTGATGTGCCACCTCCTTAAGCCATTGAATTGCTGGTTTCGTTTCAGAAGTGTCCATCCTTTCTCCTTAGCAATAGACGAAGCTAAGGCTTGAATCACCACCGACTCGTTCTCCTCAGGATGAATGCTGCAAGTCGAGTATGCGATCATCACTACACTTGAAAAACTCATTGCTTGTTGTATTAAGCGTTGCTGGAACTTCGAAAGCGCTTCAAGTCGAGTCTGTAACCCATCCTGCTCAGCAAATTGCTCTTCCTCAGTATCTTCTAGATGCCTTTTGCGCTTTTTGGAATGTTGCCTCTGAGTTGAATCTTGGGGTCGCCGCTGATCGCTGGTCTGGCGAGCAGAAGGCAGACTAAGATCGACTTCTTCATTTCGTTCTATCATTCCACTCCCAGAACAACTTGGATCGAGAAGGATACCTCTCACGTTAGCAAAGTGTGGATCCTCTGGGTCAACGTCGAAGAAATCCGTCGCCTCGCAAATCTCCACGAGTTCATCTGCATGTGCTTTGCTCACCATCTCTTTCAGAATTCTCGAGCGTTCTTTACTGCGCTCAAAGGCAAAGACAAATCTCTCTCCATCTTTGCTTGATTTTGCAATTGAACTTTTGTTTGTGGCCTTGACACCGCTAGAATGGCCTTTACCTGATGTATTGTACGTCGTTGGTCTGATAGAAGTTTGCGGATGAGGTATGCGATCGCCGTATAATGCCGCCAGTTGGGTCGTTTTGTTACCAGGAGCTGCGCAAGCATCGATTATTCTTCCTTCAGCTGCAGCATCCACTAGCAGCAAAGCCGGGAAGCATGACGCTTTATCTTGAATGATGAAATGTCCATCGAGGTACGAATTGGTGGAGGAGATGTTGTAACCAGGAGGATAGGCAATTAGACCGGGAATATTTTGATCCATATACATTGTACCCTTTGAAGATGACATTACGACTGACAAAGGCTTAATGTCTTTATCATCAAAGTAACCACTAGTTCGATAATGGTCGATATCCCATTTGTCATTGTTGAGCGGATTGATGCGAACCCATCGAGGATGTGGATGAGCTTTCCTGGCTCTTGATTCTCCACTATCGGAACTGTTATCAAAATCTCCACGTTCAATATCATTGCGGAAGTCCTGGAGTGTTGCATAGCCTTTCCGAATCCTAATCTTAGTGAACTCCGCATTAAGACGAGTCTTGTGTCGGAGAACGGCAACCTTGAGTACATGTTTGTCCGGAGCAGCAATTCCATTCTTGGAAAGTAGAAGATCATGCACAAGAAGTAGAGATAAGGTTGGAGTGATCTGCTACGGTTAGCAAGCAGAAATATCTCAAAATGATCGCTCATTTACCTTCCTCTCGGCCTGCAGGAAGCCGGCTTTATCAATGACTTCTTTCAGTATCGATGACCATTTTACAGTCTCAGCAACCAGAGCATAGACGTGAGTTGCAGAATTCTTGAGCTTTTTGCTATTTAAGATCCGGCTCCTCAACGAACCCCCAGCCTTTTCAGCGTTCGTAAGGAAGTCTGCGGCCTCATAGTACAGAGACATTGTAGAAAAGGATGTCAAAATTCCGTATCACCGCATCTTCAACCTAGAAGTAAGGAAATCTTTCAAATTTCAAGTACTTCGAATCAAGGTGGGTTATGGAATGGTGAGAAATACGCGATTTGCAGAGTCAACAAGGTTTCCATCCAACCCTTCGATCATCGGCAATACGGCCTTGCAGCCTGATAGGCAGGTGTCTGTGCTGTCTTCATTTTACTAGATCTTCTACAGCATAATCAACACCTTGATAATTCTCGTTGCGGACTGGTTTCCTGAAGAGAGAAGTGACTACAGAACAGTGACACATCGGTATTATTATGGATTTGCGAGGAAGAGGCTTCAGAGGTCTAAAGTGTAAAATCCTCCCGCGATGGCCTACGTCCCTTGACCCATGGAGCCACCGTACCTTTCTTTGATTTGTTGTGAGCCTGAATCTAGATATGAAAGAGTGACCTCTTCATCTTCAAAATGAGATAGAAATGGGATAGCTGCTTACTGAAGCGTAGCTTCTAAATTAGACGTTTAGCAGTCAAGCCATCTGATGCAGTAAACATTGTAGCCACTATCAAAATTCCATAGAAGGAGGCCCGAGGAAATGTTATCCGTGGCCGATCGATTTCAGAGATTACCTATTGTTGTCAGCAGTCCGTAACACACCTAGTATTGTAAATTGGTCATTCTTAATGGGTCAAACATACGTAATTGAGTTGGTGAAATGCGCCGTATGGGAATATGACAAACATGAGAGACTCCGCGTATCGGTAAGGCGATCGAGGGCTGTCTGCCGTAGAGAATGATGTCGAAACGTCGAAGTTATGTTTCGCGACATCGCGATTAATCCAAATAAGTCCGATGATTACGATAAAAACCAAGGATCAAGAATTTGACGGTCCTAAAAACATTGTTCACGATGATACCCCATTTTCGTGAGATGGCATGGAGCAAGCAGCAGAATGTGTTCACAGCCAGCGCTATGGCGGTGACCCTTCCAGGAGTAATTTCAGCACTGCTTGCAGCGAGAATGTTGTGTGCAAAGGCTAGGGAGTTATGAGCAGAGTTTTCGAGGATTATGAAGGCTATCCCAAAAAGGCATGTGGCAAGAAACATGGGTCTCTTGAGCATGTAGTTGAACTAGAACGGATCACGGTTAGATTCTGAGTCAGATACAATGTGTTGCGATGGAGACAAACGTAGTTCAGGGCGTCACCACTTCGTGGCGTAGATATCTTTTCTCCATGTGGATTCCTGGCTCATTGCCCATGCCCGTTGTAGAGTTGTTCCTCGGTGAAGTGGAGTAGGCCATTTTCAGTTCCTGGCTGGCGGGACTTGAACTCAATCGGAGAAAAGCTAGTTACAACGATGAGCAATTAGACCATAATAAGTCAGACAGGGAAAAAAGATCAAACAGGGCAGGCTCTGTGCAAAGGCAGGAGCCCCGATGGATAATGTGAAGAATGTCTTTCGAAATGACGGGATCAAGAGCAGCTGCAGAACTTGCTTCTCCCCATCGTCAGCCTTAGACGCGTGAGATGATTTGTAGTATCATTTTACCATTGAACTTGGCGCACCCTGCTGCGCGAAGTTGTTGTGGCGTCGATTTGATCAATCACATTCTTCGTGGATACGTGAGGGCTGGTGACAGCTGAAAGCAATCGCTGCACATCATCGGGCAGTCTCATCGTACGACAGACTTAGCAGATAAGGCAGCCTGTAAAAATGGCTCAATAACAAGTTGATGAAGTGATGATGGCACTTCTTCAGGCCTTCCAATAGCTGAAGGCAGCGAAACCATTGACAAGCCTTGCTCTTTTTCCACGTACGGCACCGAGTGTAGCGCCATATCGGTCTTGTCCGTCCTTTATATAGAGTAGAGTAGAGCGCTGCCGATCTGCTTAAACAGTGATGTCGTATTCGGGATGCCTCCGGGTCAAAGTTACAAAGACGGATCCCCCAATGTATCCGGAAACACCAGTCAATTCGCTTTGATCAGTAGAGGGCTCCAAAAATGCTTGATAACGCACATAAAGAGCTTTGGTGCCATATTTTCTGCTGAAGAAGTAAGTTGGCAATAGATGATTTCGAAATCACACTGCTAGCCATGAAATCCTCGGTTGAAGTTTGACAACGTCAATTTGTCAGCACCACAGCGTGTGTACAGAGTAGGCCAACCTGTTCAGCAATGTATTCCAATGGAAGCTAGCGACACAGCTGCCGATTTATGCAAGAAGATCTTAACCAGTATCGCCTTCTTGCCAGTCTCATCTAATAAGTAGGAGGGTGCCTCGGATAGACACGTACTTGATGGCAGAAAGAGAAAATCAATCTGGATTGCCTTGTCTGCCACACATAGGCTTTTGGCAAACAAGAAGACAGGCCGATACTGGGTAAAAACGCCAAAGAATTCTAGCACGCAAAGCACATGCGCTCATGCGCCCCGTAGCACTAAACTAGACCAAGCTGAACGTCTCAAGTTTCACTCCTCTTTCTTCCAATGCTGCCGGGAAAAGTCTAGGATCTGAGTTGATCACCTCGCCAGTGATCTTATTCCTGAATTTTGTGTAGGTTCGTGGATCATCTGGAGTTCTCTCGAGCATCAATTCTTCCCAAATGTCTGGAACAGGACCAAGCCGAGGGTCCTTCTTAATGAATTCCCCTGTCTCGACGTCTAGAAAATGCGGATTCTCATACCCCCAACTGTCGTCGACATCTCGCTTGATCTGCACTCTGTAGCGAGGTGGAATAGGTCCGAGAAATGCCTCGCCATCCATGAGGCCGTGAACGTAACCGCATCCTATGTAGATGCACTGGCCTGGGCAAGTATTGTCTGGGCGTAGGACCATCGCACCATAACCACCGAGGAGGACACAGATTATATCGCCTGCTCAATGTAAACGATGGCTTCCGTGATGGCTAGATTACTTACCAGGCTGAGCTTTGCAATCAGTGAGCAAAATGAATCCTTCGTTGGTTGTGACAATGGAGAACGGCGGCAACCAACTACCAAAAGAACGCTTGTACTCTTGGAGCATATTTTGTACTCCACCGCCGTCACCAATTGGAGATATAACACTCTTGAAAAGCCCCATCCACTCTTGGTATGTTGGAAAAGGGTACGTCGGATAGGTCTCCTTGTCTTGCCCCATGATGCATGTGGACACGAACCCGTCTAACATTGGTTCACCAGTAGGATAGATTTCAGGAAAGACATGTGACCATGCGTTTCTTATTACCCTTGGCCATTGGAGTATGTCGCTTGTCAAAGGCTCTCCAGCATAGCGTATCGTTGCGACCCTGCTCCCTACTACGCACATCTTACTTGTTCCTTCGAATTCAAAATGAGCCCGAGATATAGAGCTTGCAGGCCGATCGGCAAGCGGACCACACCAATAGTAATCTATATCCGAGCTGTCCCAGTTCGGGACCCAAGATGGCAGTCCAGGAATCGAATCTGCTTGGCCTATCTGCGCGTACCTCAAGGTATCTACGCGCTGAGTGTGATTCATGAGCGCAACGCACCCGTCCCTGTATACTTCAGCGACAGGCCGAGAATAGTCAACAGGAACTCGCGCCGAGAAAGTCTCTGTGCCCAAACTCAAAACTCCGTAAACCTTGTCGTGAATGTCAGTGCATTTCCTCGCTCTTGATCTTGTAAAGGTGCCTAGGGGTGTCCGCCGCGAAAACAGAGTGTCATGAATTGCATTCACCCTCTCCGGTAGCAGTGGCACAGATAAGTCTTTGCTGCGCAAACACCTCGCTGCACGACGCAGCACACTCCACAACACCTCATCGCGACCACATTGGACAACCGATCGGTGGTTGGCAAGAAGGCACTCTTGCACAGGCCATAGACGCGAGAACCATGAGCGACCAAAGAAATCGGTCAAAGCCTGCCAGGTTGCATCATCATATGGTAATCCGTTTGGAGGATAATACCAGCTAGGCTCCTCCGTATCTGGGGCAGGAAGATACCACGAATTCTGGGTGACAACGACTTGCTCGCCGAGATGTCTCAGAACCGATATGGCGCGCGAGCTAGATTCCGTTGCCAGGCCTAGCCAGAAGACAACACGGCTTGCCAACGGGTAAATGTGTCTCATCCGTGGCACTTGTTTATTGCGCTCATCGAAGTCCTGCTGATTAATACAGACGGCGTCTATCCAGAGCGCTCTTGAATCCTCAGGATACCTTAAATGCCGAAGAGCAGTAGCTAAGTTCTTCGTGATCGGTATTTCTGTCTCAACGGAGCCATTAGTCGAATGATCTCGGACGATAAGCGACTCAGGGTTCTCGATTGAGCCCCAGGCATAGGAAAGAGCCTCAAATTTGGGCTCATACTCCAAACTAGCTTCGCCCCGATATTCATAGGCCGAAGGTAGGACATTTGGGTCAGGATGAGTCCAAGTGGTCGCTTTGGTGGTAGTATTTTGGAAGATATAGCGACCTTCCATCGCCTCGTACACGTCCCAGCCAGATGGCAGTGTCTCCCGTAGTTGATCAAGAGACATACGCGAACTCCATCCTTTCACAGGAATGCGAAGAGAGGCATGCAATAGTTCACCTTCGAGCGGGTCGTCAAACTTCCCCGGGAGCAGATTAAGAATGCGGACTTCTTCGTCCTCCACGGACAGCTTTCGGAATGTGTAGGGTATGGAGTGCCTTTGCGATGACGCCGCCATATGAAGGAGAGAAACCCGAGACAATCAAGAGAATCTTTGCTTTCCAAAGAGAAAATCTCGGAAAACGAAGTTTGAAGTCCACTCTCGGCTTGCTCGACTTGCGTGACGTGGGGTTCATGTACTGTCGTGTAAACTTCAAACGACCGGTCAACCGGGGGCTACTTTTTGGTCGGATTGGTTACGGAAAAGGCTGCCTGATATCTGTACTAAGTAGGTACCCATAAGACGATGGGTAGGTGCCGAAATGATAAGAATCCTTGTCTGTCAATCTTCGACCGCCAAAAATAGTGTTACACCTTCCATCAGAAAACCCACTCCTTCAAACAATCAAATAGTAGGTTAATCTCCGTCTTAGGCAGTTGGTGACGCTGCTTTCTACAGCAAATATCTAGGTGAAAGACCTGGCTGCTTGTTGCCAGCTTGCGGCAGCGGCTGCGATGCCCAGTGCCCCTGAAGGTTAGGATAGCCGTCGCTTGGCCGCACGTAGCTGACAAGCCAAATCTCACTCACGCAGCTTCACTCTTCAAGGGTTTGACAGTTGAAACTGTTCGCAGCGCCGCGATGGGTTGATGATGAGAAGCGCTCTTCGCAAGGCTGTGGCAAACAGATGCGCCGGACTGGCCAAAGCCCACCAGGTATCCTATCCTACACACCACATCTTAATTTCAAAGCAGAGTATATATCATAGACCGCCTCTCGGCGTTCCCATCGCCCTTTCTAAATTTCCATCCAGCTTTTGCCAACTGCCTCGACTCAAAAGCTATCCAAGGCCAATTGCCTCCGTAGACGTTTCTTATGGCATCATTTGCTTTCTGCCGCGGCTGTGAGGCCCTCGGCGAGAATTCCCAGTCGTGCGGCTGTTTCAAGTTCCTGTGAAAACTGCGTGAAACAAACCTTCAGCAAATTCGACAAGACAAATGGAAGGCTACCTTTGCGACGGCTCGAGTAAATGTCTCCATCACTCTACCACCGAAGAGCTTTTAGGAGTCCAGGTTCCAGAGACGATTCAGACGTTGAATACAAATTACTTGTTCGCACAGGTTTTAGAGAGAGTTGAGAAAACCAGTTTCTTCTCATTAGTGCACTCGAGCTTCTCGGCGCGCATTACGCCTCATTTTTACTCCGTACAGTACTGCAAGCGATACTATATCCACGCCATCGAAGCATTTCAATCGACACAAGTGGCGGTTGGCTCCAACTCTGTGCTATGGGGCACGAAGCAGCCCTAAGAGGCGGATGAGGATCCCGGAAGGCCAGTAAAGAGCGAGGTTAGATTGCTATGATGCCAACCGGTGGAAACAGGGATTCGACCGCCAACAGAACATTTACTAGATAAATCGCAGCAAAATTGGTGTCTGAATGGTTTGAAAATCCGTCCCGAATGCTTCACCTCGACTCCATCCGGCTGTCGTTGATGTATGTTGACTCTTTCCGTTCGACACAGGTTCGTACTGCTTTGGCGTAGACACTTACTTCTGATACAAGTGGAATGAATCGGAATTTGAAACAGATATACAACCGGATAGAAATTCCACCGCAAGGCTGATATGATCCTCAGCTAAAACCGTAGGCCGTAATCAGATGGTCGACTATCACGTCCCATCACCAGCTCGCTTTCCAGCTCATCTTATTCACTGGCTGGCTAACGGAGTCCTTCGACCACCTTGCCTCCCTTTTCGACACCGGAGCATTCGGAAAGCCGCTTCGTCGGTTTGTGGCTGGCTAGGCTAACAGGTGATGCCGGAGAAACGACGGTGCAGACTGGCCACTATCGTACTCTATACCTAAAGCAGGCGGAAACGCCCCGCTAAACCCAAATAGGGGCGCCCCAGGACAGAGTTTACCTAAGTTACTATTTAGAACTTACCGCAGTAACTCTACAGTATGTCCTGGGACCTCTACCGCCGGTTTTGGAGAGTTTATTGTCTGTTTCAGCGGTATTCGCATCCCGGGATTTCGTACTTTGCATACGCCAACTACTCAGTCTTCATTGGTACGTAGTAGTTTAAGACCTGCCTTCAGCCCAAGCCAGAACTGCATTCTTGTACGACATCTTGCCTGTACAGCACCAGTTTCATACCTGGTGATAAAATTGGATGGGTAAAAAGGGCTTAATTAGTATTCTAAGCACAAAGATTCAAACAGAGCGTTATGGGAGAAACTTCTTTAGATTCGGTTTCTTCTACGAGCACAAACTTGCCTGTCCAGAGGTATACAAATAGACATGCGATATGTCCGTAAAATTCCTAACCTTAGTGCAAATAAGTAAAGGGCGCGTGGAACATAGTAAGAGTAAGTTGGAGAGCGTATCGCGTAGTACGGATGGCCATCTCGCTTCTATAGTCATCTCGCATATAAAATACCGTAGTAGGGTGGACTAGTGCAATATGAGAGACCAAATTACGACTTAACATAATTCTCGTATGGATCGTCATCATATTTGTCGTTATCATTTCCCTCAGACAGTGTCATTCGCCCTTTGCTGCTCTTTAGAGGTCCAGTCCGAGCATCAACGACGGTACTAAACCATCTCGTGCCGCTGTCGTCCTTGACCGGGACTGTTGACGCAGCTAATGAAGCTGTTAGTTCCGGACACATCGATGCACACGTAACTTTGACTTACCTAGCAGTGTAGGCTTCGTGTTGACGTAGATGCTCTCCCAGTGCCCCGCGGGAGCGACATACAGTTCATGCCAAATGGAGATATGTGAATGTTTCTCGATGGTCTTGTTCCACCAATTCCACCCTTCGCGGTGTATCGGCTCATGTGCGAACTGATGCAGACCCCTTCAAAAAGAGCGTAAGCATAGGGACGATCAATAGGGAGATGATGAAGCCTTACTCAGAATTCTTGAAATACATGACTGTCATAAGCTCGTTTCCCGTATCGCGTTCTCCCGCTGCAGTCCAGGAACTACTCCCAAGAAATCCGTACTTCTTGGCATTTTTCTCGCAGTGTTTGTGCATTTTGTCGAAAAAATCCGAGAGCTCCTTAAAGCCAGGACCTAGCAGACCCAAAGGGCTTGAAGTTGCCAATCAGTCCTGATTTCTTACTCTCAAAAGAGGTAGCGAGCTTACTGATTACACTTTGCGCCGATTAGGAAAACGACAACTTGACGGTTTGCCGGTTTTGGTCCGTAACGACCTCGCTCATCCGGAATTTGAGCAGAGAATTTGTTCAAAATGACTCCATCCATATACGGATTCTTTTTTAATCCATAGGCCATTAGGAATGCATCCGTAAAACGGAAGAGAATGAGAAGAAATGGAAAGAGAAGCGCCAAACGACCGATGGCAAAGAATAAGATCACGTTTAAACACCCGCCGAGAGCAAGCCAGGATGTGATTGTTAATTGATCTTTGACGATCTAAGCAGTCAGTTAGCACGATCGTTATGGCTGTCTTGTGGAATGCAATACGCTTAGCTGTCCGGATGCACGCTTCATTGTTTCGAGCCATTGTGACTTAGGCTGCGCGGAAGCTGGCTTCAAAAGGCTGACGAATTCCATGATTTCTATTGCGCAAAGATGTGAGGGTAGTTGCAAGGTGGTGAGATGGTGGTGAAGAGAAAATAGGAACTGGAATTGGGCCTGCTAATTATTCGGAGCACTTTTGGTGATGCCTAGCCACTAGCTTTGGTTATTGCTTGGCATGGCGTCGATGGCTTCCAACGGATACAGACGTTCAGTGCTTTATAACGGGATATTGTTCAGCGAAGGGAACGCCTTGCGTTAGAATAATCAAAAATAAATGCTCATGAGTGGAACCATGGCTGTCTGACCGGCCTCCCCGGGTCAGCAGTAAACGTTAGTGGCTTGAGCTGTAGGATATCGAGTACGCCGGGTGGACCACATCCGTCCTTGGCGTCGACCTTAAACATGCCCCAACAACAGTAATCCTATTCTGGCTCCTTCGTTATGTTCTGGCTAATTCGAGAGGTCTTAGAGCACAGTACACTCGCCTGGGCAATCGGCTCGCGCAACACAACTTTGATCCCCGCCACGCAAGCTGCATTCTAGCCACAAGTAGGAATATTTTCAGTATATACTCCCACGTTAGCTAGTTAAGTGCAAGCTACAGATGGGTGTCGTAGAAATCTTGGCGCATCGATGGCGCTGTGAGAAGGCTTACGGTAAACGGTTAAGCCGGGTGTGATGTTGTTGTTGCAAAAGAGCTAAAGCTGCCGATTCCAGCACTATTCCCAGTCACGTGTCCCGATGCGCCATACCGAAAAAGGCCACATCTACCACACTAAACCCAAACAAAACCCAACCCCACGACAGACTTTACGACTTCCAAATTAGCGTCCGTCGTATTACCTGGCAATCTTCCTGATCCTCTCATTCCGTACTTCCCAAATTCACTGAACCTACGGGTTACATACCTTCTTTCTATACCTCGGCCTATGTAGGTGCTGTCGTCGACTATTGAACGACTCTTGGAACAGTCTGAGCTATCGGAGAAATAAGATATCCAGAAGATTCCATTGTCGATCCGCCTAGATTCAAAGCGTAAGGCTGGAGAAAAGATGAGGCTCATCAACGTTGACACTATGAAAATGGAGATGTTTCACAATCCACCTGATAATTATGCAATCCTATCTCACACCTGGGCTGAAGAAGAAGTCACTTTGTCTGACTTTATTCGAAATGATTCTCATACATACGAAATGAAAGGTTTCGATAAGATACGCTATACCTGTCAACAAGCAAAGGCAAACAAAATTCCATACACATGGGTAGACACCTGCTGTATTGACAAAAGTAGCAGTTCGGAACTTTCTGAGGCCATTAACTCAATGCTCAAATGGTGTGAAGAAGCTACCATCTGTTACGTCTATCTTGAGGATGTCGACCAAATTACACCAAACGCCGAGGATTTTCTCAAGAGTAGGTGGTTCACAAGAGGATGGACCTTGCAAGAGCTACTTGCACCGCGCTCAATCGAGTTCTACGGTCGCCATTGGGCCTATCTCGGCGCCAAGAATGATTTGGTCCAACATATAGTCTCCGCTTCAGGTATTTTCGAAACAGTCGTTTCGGTCCCATGGACACTCCACAGTGTCAGCGTGGCCGCACGAATGTCCTGGGCTTCTCGACGTAAAACTACCCGCGGAGAAGACCGAGCTTACAGCTTACTGGGTATTTTCGACGTTCAAATGCCTCTCCTTTACGGCGAAGGTGCGGAAAAGGCATTTATCAGACTCCAGCAAGAAATTGCAAAGGGCTCTGATGACGAATCTCTGTATGCATGGGACTTTGGACTGAGGACCTTGCTAGCGACTAGACCCGAAAGTTTCATAAGCAGGGCCAACGTTGTAGTTTCCAAATTCGACCCCAAAGTCACTGGCGAAGATACACCTTATAGACCATTATCGCTAAGCGGCCGCGGGTTTGAGATTCGAGCTCCATTAATTGAAATATTCAACGAACCTCATCCTTTTGCAGTGCTTCAATGCTGCGAGGTATCACGCCCTAATCTGTATTTTGCAATGGAGGTAAGGATCAAGTCAACCCGCAACGAAAACGATAGTGAGTTGCCTCTGAACACCGAGATTGGTGGAAAAGTAGATCTCATTGAGAAAAGCACGGTACACAGCGCTGAATTTCGTACAATTTATATCTCCGACTCATGGGTTCAAAATACGCAATGGATTCGTCTTTCTAGTCTAGCCTTCAGCACAGTATTCGATGTTTGTCCACTCTTCAACCTATCCTTTACCACTTGGAGTTAGGTTACACCACGACCTGCGGGATGGCAGATGGCATTCTCAGCGGCTACACGCCTTCTTCCATCGCAAACCAAGGCGGCGATCCAGTTCACGGCAACTGTGATTTCTGAGCCTCGAGTTACGTTTTTCTGCTGCCTTGAAAGGGACATAAAAAGCCAGAAGGTTTTTCTTCATGCTGTTCCAAAGCGGTCGGAGTCATGGCCGCACGACTATGCACATGACGCCGGCCATGTTTGTCCCTGTAGTCCAGACGTGCTTCTAATTCCTGGCCAAGGTACATACACTTTAGGGATGTGCTGGCAGGGTCGAGAAGGTTGTATTTTTCTTGCACTAGTTGGAATGTCTGACGGCGATCCTTTCGTTGAAGGTGATTGGATTCCTTCATCAAGCCGTTTCTTTGCCCGTCTGCAGAAGTTCGTTGACGGACCAACATTTGACATGGAAGTTGTGTTGGAAGAATATAAATGGGGAAAAGGTGATTTGAAGCCGTTATCCTACCTAAGAAAACTGGATTCTTGATTGAATGACATTAAGCCATTCAATCAACCTGGTTGAGACGTTCAGCAAACTAGTGCTTTGAACATGGAGTCACTTTCGAATATCGTATACATGTTTCGGCCAGCTCCCCTCGATCTGCGCTTTTGTGATCGAATTTTAACCCACCAAGGGCTTTCCCGGTGATGAAATGTTCCCGGAAGGCATTATGCACAAGATACGAAAGGATATCGGTGTTTAATAAGACAAAGGGAGATCAAGTGAGGAGAATTCAGATACGACCAACGGCCTGACTCGGCCTCTCCGGGGGTTTCACCACAGAAAACGCAGCATAGCACTATCCAGAGTCACAGCAACCCGCCAACACCATCCTCTACAGCCGACCTTCAACCCGCCAAGCTACCTCCCCTCCACCTCCCTCGCCACCGCCTCCGCGCTCTCGGGCACACGCCCCTCCGCCGCCACGCCACCCGCAGCGCCAACCCGAGCATCCTCCACCTGCTCCGCGCGCTGCTCTGCGCGCCGCAGCTCGCTCTCACCGCGCGCGTCTCCGCGGCCCGCCATCCCAGGCACACGGTCGCCCGCGCCGACGCCCTCAAGGCCATGCCGCTGCTTTGCGCGGCCGTGCGCGCCGTCGTGCCGCAGCTCCGTTGCGGTCTGCCCGCCCACCGGCTGCCCGAGGCCGGTGCTTACGTCGGCGGAGGTGGCGCCGGCGAGGGTGTCGGAGGCGCTGGCGGTCGTGACGTTGGCGTCGGATGTGTCCGTTGTGTCGTCGATGTTTGGCTGTACGTCCTCGGTGAGCTGCGGTTGGAAGGTGTTTTCGCGTGGAGCGGTGCCCGCGGGGAGAGTCTGCGCGCTGAACTCGGGAGCGAGGTCGGCGGCGCTGGTTAGGCGGCCGGGTTGGTGCTGGCACTGGTCAGCTTGTTGTTCTGGTGACGAGGCTGATGGCGTGGCTGAGAGTCGATGATGAACAGGTGGCGCTCAAATGAGGTATTCAGGAAATTTTGATTGACTTTGGAAGGAACTTTGAAGTACTTACGCCCTTTTGTGTTAGTGGTTCGGAGGGAGCGATTCTGGAGCTGAACTGCTGCTCTTGTTGGTTCGTAACTGCCTCAACGGCATTCTCGTTGATTGTCGCGCTCATGATAACGAGTTTTCAAATGCTTAGACGAACTTAAAGTATGGGTTGTAGTGATTGTATGAGATATTGCAATGAATTTTCCAGCTTTACGAGCGACTTTGCAAATATATAGTAAGGCGCGCACATCTGCGGCTTTCAACCATGCCTTTCGTCGTAGTTTCGTCATACTAGGCATTTCCAATAGCTACAGATCAAGGATGTAAGAGTTCCCACACAAACTCGTCACTATCCAGTATCTGCAAGGGCATGCGATTCTGAGATTTGCATCATAACTTGCCGATCCTTTGAGTAATGGCCTTTTTGCCCCTGCAAAAGTCTGGCAAAGATTCAGTTATTTCATCGATACAGTTCAGTGCGATAATTAAGTTAAAATACTCAAATTGAACTGGTCAATATTACAGACGATGTTGGTTACAGAGTGTCCTTCTGCAAACGTTAAGGTTCCGAAGTATGAAGTGAAATGAGGTCACTCAGTCCTGCTGTAGAGTATGCGCCACCACAGTTCAGCAATACGGAGGCTACCAACAGCGTCTCGCCGTCTTCAGCCCCAGATTGAGCTTCTGAAACGCTTTCGAGTTCAATGGCAGTTTTACTATTCCCCTGTGGACTTCCTTTCATTTAGTATGTACTGTTGTAGCTTTTGAAATCCGTCACTGGCAAACTACCTGAAACAAGAGAAATGTTTTTCATTTCGTAGAATATAAGTACGCCAATCTGTCTTTTGACTTCGAGTTTGTCAAAATGTCATCGAGCAATACCTCCCGCCGACGAAGACCCTCAGATCCATCCAACGACATGGACTCAAAGAAAGAGAAATCTTCAAAACCTTCACCGTCTTCTTCCAAAATCAGCTTGACCTTCCTTGACGGTCTTCGCTTCCTTACCGGCATTGTCCTTCTCAGCATTGCGCTCTCCTACTTCATAACGGGTCAATCACTCTTCTGGGGTTGGAAACCATGGTTCCTATCGCTACCACAAGTAAAGTCATACATTTATGGGCCATTGTCTCTGACGGATGACGAATTGCTACTGTACAATGGCGAGGACAAGACCAAGCCTATCTACGTCGGCTTCAATGGCAGCATCTACGACGTCAGCGCGGCACCACAAACATACGGACCAGGCGGCAGCTACCACTTCTTCGCGGGCCGCGATGCCGTCCGTGCATACATCACCGGTTGCTTTGCGGAGGATCTGTCGCCGGATCTGCGCGGCGTCGAAGAGATGTACGTGCCGCGCGAGGATCCCGAGGAGGATGCGAAGCTCACCAAGGGCGAGCTGAAGATCAGACGTGAGCGGGACTGGCGCATGGCACGCAAGAAGGTCAATGAAGGCGTTGAAGGCTGGGCAAAGGTGTTCAAAGGCGAGACAGGTAGGCCGTACTTTTGGGCTGGCAACATCAAACGTGAGGATGATTGGCTCGAAAAGATGCCGAAGAAGGAACTTTGTGACCAGGCACGGGACGGAAGACCAACACGCAGTGACGCGGAGAAAATCAACCCATATTTGAGGCAGTAAAATTGCATTGCGAGCGTGGGAATTGCAGCGTTGTTGAGTGTTGTACGAGAAGCACCATGTTGCGCTTGTAACCGTAAAAAGATTTTCATTGCTGGTGAAAAAGTTCACGCAACGCCGCCGACCAATGCTGAAGCCATCTTCAGGTGCAAATCGTGAAATGCTTTGACATCCATGTGCTCGAAGCCATTTAATCGCCGCCTGCACCACCTGTAGCCCTTGTGTACACGATCATCCTTGCATGCTGAACCACTGGCTTGATCAGACCCTTCTCCTCCAGATCCTTGATTGCGGCTCTCGCGAGTGAGCCATTGATCTTTAACCGATCGACGAGTACGGCAACTGTGATAAGACGGTAGGACTGGACATCTTTTTGAAGTTTATCGGCGGTGGCTTTGTCGAGGACGACTGCGTGGTTGGCCTTATCCTTGACTGTGATAAAGAGTCAGCAAATTCAATCCTAAAGTCATACATGGTTGTCATGTCAAAGTAGGTATGAACAATTCGCGGTGGAATGTTCGCTGGGATTTCATCGTTCAAACTTACCCTTTCCCTTTGACCACTTCTTCTTTTGCTTCTTGCCACCGGTAGCTGGCGCCTGTAAGAGATGTTAGCGTCTGAAAGCTACTTCTTAGTATCTGGATGGCCTTACCATTCTGATTGCTTGATAGGTTGGCTGTTGAGAAGAACGAGGCTTGATACGATGTCAGGTCGCTCGTCGAAATGGATGTGCGGAAGGGAGTGTCTAAGCGACGTGCCAAGACTGTTCTTCCGCGCGGCTGGCGCTTCAACGTCGCTTATCAGCCACGCAGCAATTGAGCGTTCGATCTTCAGGATTCTCAACCGCAGGAACACGAGATACGGTTTCAGGGGATTTACAACGAGGCTTAGATGGTTCTCTTTGCGTTCTTAGGAGAACTTTTGTTTTTCTGAAACTAGCATGCACAATGATGAGGCCTAGATTGAGTGCAGACCACAGCGAATACCATTATCACTGTCCACGGAATTGCATCGAATGACAGACTAAACAATGGACTTGGCCCAATGTTCATCGCTGATTTGGCGCCAAATAAATCCATTCGTAGGCCGGCGTCATGTGTTGTCAACTCCTCCAAACGTGCCGACTGTACTGTGCCTCCACAGGAGGTCGTATGTAAGGCTGAGAGCCGAGCCCCCACCTGCGTTGTCTCATTGGCCTATGGACGGCTTCTGCTACTAAATTTAGGCGGTCCTAGAATGCGGTAGCGAAGTTCCTGTGTACCTGCGCAGTACCTCCAAAACTGCGCACTCGATGCGTTTTCTTGCACCACTTCTGCCGACCAAGTCGTGGTTTGACAAGCTCATGGTCAGAAGATACAAAAAATTCAGGAGTATGTAAATGATTCTCAATGGGTATCGAAGGAGGTCTTGGTGAGTTGATGAGCATTCGTTCATTGTCGCGATTGGCTGCAAGGTGATGCGTAGACGGCGAGCACTCAGCCCCAGTCTGCCTCACAGCCCTTGACCGGGCGAGCCATCATACCATACAGCGAATCCACCCATGCCCATATCGTCCAAACTTCTCGTGTTATAACGTCCTCCTCCAGCTGTGTACATACCGTACTCGTGTTAATAATTACCCTCGTCCAGCCCTGTCTTCTCGTCTTTCCTTCGTACGCGCCTCCATCTGCAGCTCGTCCCTCTTCAGCACACATCGCAATAGGTTCAGCTCTATTCGACCAACACAACTCGTAGCACTTCGAAACCCAATCCCGGCAAGCTGTGCCATTCAGCCTGAAATCCTGACAACAATATAATCTGTCATTCCCCTTTACAAGGCGTCGTGCACCGCCGGCTCATTTATCTACCGGTTCCCCCTCCGCTGCTTCCGCCAGTCTTCACTTGCAATTCTATTTTGCATGAAGGTGCCGTCGGATCCAAGCAGTGTACGCCACTGGCTCACTTGATTCCTCCTCTCCACCTCATAACCTCTGCCTAAACCTCTCTCCGCACTCTTCGAGGTCGGAGAGCTGCCTCAATGCAGTCGCGCAGTAGCGGCTACCAGAACTTGGACAACGTCTATCAAGAGCGGGACTCGGTTCCTGTGAGCAAACGACATTGGACACCCGCTGCGGGATATCTGAACAATGGCCCAACTGACGACCAAATTCAGTGGTATTGGCGGTTAATCTCGATCGCTTCATCCTGGATGATACTAGGAGGGTAGGACTCCATCCTCATGACTTGGCATGAGAAAGAAAGACTCATAGACTACGATTGGTGCTAACTACATTTGCTCCAGGTATCTGATGTTACCCACGACCTTCGATACAGACCCACAACTCCGCTTCTCGAAGAGTGTTGTAACCGTCGTTCTCATCTGTCTTCTCGTCGCCGGATACTCCCTCACCGTTCTCCTATTTGTTGCCTGTCCATCTCTACTCTTCCGACAAGAATTCATCTTCGTTCCTACAGCTTCCGCTTCAGCGTTCTCTTTCTTCGCAATTCTCTACTCAATCGCCTCCTCGAAACGCTACACAACTTCACTAGCGCCGTGTCCAATATCACTTGGTCTCTCCGCAACCTCCGTAACACTCTACGGCGCCCTCGCCTTCTTCACAAGCAGACGCATCAAAGCAGTCAACAGCAAAAGAGCACGCATCCAAAAATGGCGCCAATCTGATCCTCGCTCCTCTTCCACACCCACCGTAACCCAATTCCCAGACCCACCGCTCAGCAGCACCAACACCATCCCTCTCAATTACGGCGGCAGCACCTTCAGCGGCGGCAGCACCACGACGCTCGGCCGCGACGCCGCACCACCACCACGCAAATCACCCTACATGTCGCCGAGCTACTACGCGAACTTCATCGCGAACATGCACCCGACGGCGCGGCACAGCGCAGCGCCGTACGACCCGCCAGCGAGCGACGACGAGCTGGTGGCCGCGCAGATGGCGGGTCTGCTGCACAAGAAGGACGGGCCGTCGCCCGACCCCTCCCAATCCACCTTCCGCCTCGACTGGACCTTCCGCGACGACGACGAGCCCGACCCGGCCACCGGCGCGCGCCGCCGCCCCACCTTCGAGATGCCGCTGAGCGATCCCGGCCGCGAGCGCAGGCGTGGCCAGCGCGCGGCGAGTGCGGGGCGCGGTGTTGGCCGTGGTGCGAGCGCGGCGGCGCCGCCGCGCGGAAAGGCCGCTAAGGCTGCTGTGTTGGGCGAGCAGCGTGGTAGGCCTGATAGCAGGGGTGGCGAGCCGGAGCGCGCGAAGAGTAGGGAGGAGCGGAGGCGCGAGATCGAGTTGGGCAATATGGGTGCATAGCTTTGGCGTTTTTGCGCGGCTGCTTTTTGGGATGTTGCGGTGCTTACGATATGTGGGATGGGTTTGGTTTGGAGTTGCTACGGCAGGTTTCGATGATCTGATGTGGTGTTTGTAAGTTTGGATTCTACGATGAGATACACTTTTGAGCGTCTGTGAGACATATGGATAGTCAGATCCGGTCTAATCGTATATGAATTCTCCTTGGCTGTTAGGGGTTTGAATTGAAGAATGGAGCTTAGAGCCAATTCGAGATATCTTAATACCCGATTACCGAGTATACTGACGAGCTTATGGTGATCCAAAACATTTATTTCAAAGATGGAGCTATCATATGAGCAATTGATGTCGAACTTCCTGATGGAAAGAACAAGATCATCACGTGCCAGCCTTATTGGAGTGCAGGGCGCTTTGGCTTAGGCGGGCCCGGTGCTTGGTAGGGGGGCGGGAGTGGCTTTGATCGGCTACCACGTCGAGAATTGCTTGCGTTGCGGGGCTGCAGCTGCCTAGCATCCAGTAACCGTGCCAATTCTTCGTTTTTTACTCCGTACGTCAATCCAACTCTAAAGAAGTTCTACGCAAAGCAATTCCAATTCCACCACGGCCACAACACTTCCAGCATCTTGCACCCCAGCAACGAGATGCCGTTCTCGCCTTTCCATCCAATTCCGCGCCCTTCTCCCTAAATATTTCACAATAAACCACCTTTTTCTCTTCTCTCTCTTCTCTCCGCAACCACAACAATGTCCGTTACCTACTCCAGCAGTAGACGAGGCGTTGAGCCAGACTCGAACTCAGAGTCCAACCCATTCGATCAAACAACTACAATGGCTGCTTCTCAAGTCAGTAACATCATGAAAAGCGAGTGCGCAACTCGTTCTAACGGCTAATACTTCTCTCCAGCCCGTCTCTTCCGAGAACCACCGGCAACCAACCACGTCCTCTAACAACTCCTTCATGCCTCCTTCACCACCACTGGATCTTACGGAAGCGTCATTACCTTCTTCTTTTGAAGAATCCATCCAGGATGACATCCCATACAATGCGCCAACCAATCTGTACACTCTCCTTTCGGCGGACGTACATCCGAATGCTCGTGGCCCGCCAGACGATGTCCTCAATGCGCGAAACAATCGATACCAAAGAGCCGGCCTTACTTCATTCCTTAACATAGGCGCGTTCGGTACATATCCTCGCCTATCATTGAAGCGAATGCTCAACTACCCTTGCTAATACGAGATCTAGGCTCTGGTCTTCCCGTTCACAATGATTTCAATGATACTCCACCCATGTTCGCGGCGACTCATATTGTGAACCTCAACTCTCATTTCGGTACCGGTTCAGGACCGTTGGGCCACAATGACAACATATTGCCAGAGCGCCATAGCGTTAGCGACATTGCTCCATACTATCCTTTGCAGTTGCGACCTTCATCTGCTATAGGAATTCAGTCCGCTTCGAGCAGCCGTTATATCGATGACGAAATCTCTCTACCCACTCTGAGTCCACAGACTCCACAACGACGAGAATTGCGGGACCCACAGCTCGGTCGTCGTTCTTCCCTCCAGCGTCTGCAAGAATCAAGAGCGAGCTTATCGCCGCGTACACCAAGGCCAACCAACTGTAGCAATTCGACCACCCCAACGCAAATGTCCAGCGTTCGTTCTTATGGTCCTATAGATGAAAATACATCCATCGACCTTGAAATGGATCATATATGGGAGGACCTTGATTTGGAGAGCATCACTATGTCTCCACTTTCGCAGCAGATGGGCATGTCTCCACTTTCGCAGCAGATGAGTATGTCTCCACGTTCGTCAGAACAAGACACTACACCAGGCCCTGTATCACCAGACGCGGATCCAGAAGAATTGCAAGCGGAAACCACACAGTCTTTGCACAGAATCTGGCTGCAAAGACAAACATCAGAAAATGCTAGAGCCGTGGTCAATGCCGCACTGTCTCGACTGATCGATTTCCGCGGTGCAACCCTTCTCTCGCAAGAAGATCTGCAGAACTTCCAAAGCGGTGGAGTCCCAAATGCTCGTAAAGTCATCCATGTCAGTCCAAATGGCATTATTCGTCCAATCTCCGTCCCTCAGGATGTTGTCGCAGCCTTTTGCTATATCAAGTCACGAGCTCCAACTGGCAGCGATGTTTGGCCTGACATTCGTGATCAACACGAAGCACCGGCTGTGTACGTACCGGTGAGGATGGATTCGAGTTCTGTACCTCCAGTCATGAATGGCTCATTCGTTTGGCGTAAGTCGACAGCGGCAACATCGCCAAAGCACAGCGCCTCTTCTTCAGAATCCAAAGTCACCAGACTTCCACCGGAACTTCTCGGATTCATTATGAGCTATTTATCAAGGGACGACATCAAGGCCATGCGTTTGACATGCAAAGAATTCGAGGCCAAAGTTTCTCATGCTCTTTTTGAACATGTTGTTGTTCCGTTCAATACCGAAATTTACGGCATGCTCCTGGCACAAACTATTTCTATCAATTCTAAAGCCAAGGGTAAATCGAAAGTAGACAACTCCGGAAGTATGAGCTGGCAAAACGCCAACAATGATGATATCTACACTGGCCATGGTATCAATGTCTTCAAAGGCTTTGGTCCACATATCAAGAAGTATGGTATGAGCTTCGAAGTTACGGAAGCAGCTCTTGCCAAACCACCCCTGAAAGGTACTAGAGAAGCACACCAAAGTTATTGGGGTGAATACGATTGGCCCTATCAGGAGTACCAGCGTTTTGTTGAGGTTGCCGGACTAGAGAATGCGGCCGACGAGACTTTCAAGATGAAGACAGCCTTTTCCTACTTGAATGGCGTTCAAGAGCTTGCCTTGTCAATTGACAGCGGATTGGGGTATCTACATGGACCAGATATGAGTCTTCGATCGAGGATCTTCCAAAGCCGACCACCAGTGTTTGGAACCTCTCGATCAGTTCCAGATCGCAAACAGCAGGCACGCATGCAGCTTTGGAATGCCTTGAAGGACGCATACAACGGTCCTCCCAACAATCCCAACACAAATCTGAGACATGCAACCTTGTTCCACCGCGAACAAGATTTGACACGCTGGCAGTGGTCGTATCTATTCGAACGCTACCTTCAATCTCAAGGTGTAGATGGCCCAGGGATGCCTTTTATCAATCTGCGACAAGTTCTCGATCGACAGCTGTCATTCTTCGAAGCTGAAGAGTTGAACCGTGATCACAGGCCAGTGGTAACTGGAAAATCGCCTTCACTCCAGAACTATCATCAACTACTTGACATTCTCGATCGTTCAGCTCAAGGCGAGTCGTTCTACTCAGGCTTGGTCTTTGCTAAGGACGATCCAAATGAAGGCGTGGAGTTCATGAACGCGCCTGTCGTTCCAGCAAACCTCAAGAAGCTACAGCGTGAATGGTTGCTAGAGACAGAATGGGCACAACGAGCCTTTTTGTCTTCGTACATGGTTGCAATCATGGATAACCCTATTGCATTCCAGAACGTTCACACTATGAGCTTTGCACGACTCTCCAGCAGGTACATACCTTCGATCTGCCGTCAAGACTTCTGGGCAGCACTCCCGAAGCTCAACATGGTCAAAATACACGTCATACCTGATTGGCGTGATGTCTCTATCAGTGCTGGGTTCGCCGAAACTCCTTCCATCTTGCCTAGTCTTGCGAACCTATCTTTCCAGAAGCTGCTCTCGGACATCATTGAGCCTATACATAACGTCAAGTCTCTGGACATTGGCTGGGCGGCAGGTGGTGAACGAGAAGTTGGCGTTTACTCTTGCAACAAGAACTTGATGCCTGCCCCGATTTTACCATATGAATGGAGTCAGAGCATCTGGCGTGGTCAACGCGATTTGGCTCAACGCATGATCTGTTTCCGCCACGTCGAACATCTCACTTTGAGCAACTGCTGGATTCCGCCGAACGCTTTAGAGATCTTGGTATCGAACCACCGAGACCGCACTCTCAAAGAGCTCACTCTCGATTCAGTATCCTTGACGGCAATGCTACGACCTGACCCACCAGCTCAAGCGAACAACGCCAACATACCGATCAATTTCCCACCCGTCCTACCAGGCTTCCACATCCCGCCGCCAGGCCCGCCTATCCCGCCGCCACCGCCGGGCTTCCAAGTTGCGTACTTCGGCACCTGGCCGGGCGGCCCACAGCCGCCGCCGCTGCCGCCGCCCGCCTTCCTAGGCCAGATGGCCGCGCCGCACCCGCTGGGCCAGCACCAGCACCCGCTCGGCCAACCGCTGCCGCCGCACCACACGCCCCTCTTCGGCGGCTGGGCGCCGCCGCCGCCCGCCGCCCTCCCGCCGCACGTCCCGCCGCCCGCTGCCGCCGCGCCCGCGTGGCTGGGCCCGCACCGCGAGGGCTCGTGGCCGTGGGTGCTGGCGCGGGTGGCGCCGCGCGCGCAGCCGGCGTCGTCATCGGCGTCGGTGGGCGCGCGCACGCCCTCCTTCGAGGGCACCGCCGAGGGCACCGCTGGTGGCGCCGAGACGCAGCTGGTGCGGCTGGCGCTGCGCTCGTGCGGCTACGCGCGCATCGCGTGCCCCCGCGTCAACCAGAGCGCCGTCGAGCCCCCCGTCGAGCCGCCCCGCGCGCCGTGGTTCGCCAAGCGTGAGGTTGCGCTTGCGCCGGCTATGATGGTCCCCGCCGATGGGCTGCTTGGCGAGATCGTGCAGTACCTGCCGCCTGTGGAGGCTAATGCGCTGGTGCTTGTGTTTGGGTGCGTGCTGGGGTGGGGCGACGAGGCGGGCGAGTTTGAGAGGGAGGGCCCGACGTACGATGGCTACCTTGAGGGTGGCGCCGGTAGGTTCTCGGGCGTTTTGGAGGCCGCAGATTGAGCGCATAAAGGTTTGATGGGCTGGGTGAGGTGGCTGCTATGTCAACGGTGGATTGCGGCTGCGATTTGTGGGTGTTGTGCGTGATGCGGGTGGTTGTGTGTATGATGTTAAGGTTTTCGGAGTCATCAACGGTCTACTTCTGTATTTGCAGGCGTTGGTGATGGAGAAATGAGGTAAGACTGACTGCTCATGGCATTTCAAGGGGTTATATGATGTCCGTCCGAAGTACGTCTGCTGCGACTGGAAAAGGATGCATGGACAGGATTAAAGATCTGGGGTTTTCATGTACCATAGCACTAGCGATATGATGAGCAACAGTCTTTACTGACCGAAGTTTCTATTATCTACACCCAAACAACGGAAGTCAGGATGCTCTCAAAGTACAAGACAGCACATTCTATGTATAACTTAGTTGTCCGAAGTCCTCGAGATTGTGTGCGCTCACCAATACGGAAGCTATAAACCTCCCTGTATCCAGAGACACACACCGTCGAGAGACAAAGCATGTGTACTTTGAACTCGTTTTCGAAGGGGGCGGCCCTAAAGTCTCTCGGAACTTCGTTCCTCAAGACACATCTTTCCCTGTGTGCCAGAACAAAGAACAGGTGAACGCAAACCGCTGTCGGTTTGCTTAAAATAGGCCTTGAGGGACGAGTTGGACCTAGTAACTTTCAAGGCGCTTGCATAAATTAACCGATCAAAGTTAGAGTTAGTCTAGTGAACGATGTGTGTGAACAGACTTGTGGTTGTTTTTGACTCATCCCTGTCCGAACTACGATATTTCAGGGAACGTACCGCCTCTTAACTATTTCATATTTCCTTATTCCTATTATGTTATCGTATTCCTGGCAAGATTGCAAGAGCACCTTTGTGTATTTAAGATAGTAGAAACCATCACTTTATTCTGATCGCAGCTGGAACGCTCCCCCACGGGCACGAATCTTAACTTCTCATTCGATTGCGCCATCATGCGTGCGGGCTGAAATGGAAGCCAATGGACCGATGGGTAAAGAAGTGCAGAATCACGCGTAAAATCCCCGCCGTGGTGATAGCCACGATTGAAAGCCTTCTACTTTTTACACCTTCACCTTTGTTATATCTTGCGCTTTGCCTCTAGTTCCGTGCGGACAGCATACACGTTACACCTCATCCTGATGACATCAAACAAGAGTAAAAAAGGCAGCAGATGCAGTTGGTTTTTTGGGGCGTTTATAGCTCTGATTGTTGGTGCGGGGATTCTCTGTATCCCACTTCTTATTTTTCTTCTCCGGTACCAACGAGCCTCCATTCAAAGAGTCCCGCTAGCTGGCCTGTTTGTGTGGCTCGAAATCTGTTGGGGCTCCCTGTGGATCATATACATTGGAGTCAACATGCTCGCATATATCTCCGATTGGCTGTTTCAGTGTTTCGGCCAGAGCAAATACCATACTCTGGTGCACCGTACAAAATGGCCCATTACGTTGTTCCTCTTCGCCATTACGGCCTTTGGTTCGGTACCGCGTATATGCTATTCAGATCACCAACTCTGCAATCAAGCCAGCTGGATCGGCACACTCCAGACGACCTTGCGCGCGACTATTATAGTAGCGACAATTACCCTTTTAGTAGAGTTCGTATTACAGGTGATTTTGATTAACAACATTAGCCAGTTTCTGGATCCAAGGAGAAAACGGATCCTTTGGGAGATCGCAATTCTTCTGAATTTGAGAGGAATGAGAGGAAACGAGGAGAAAAACAAAGGAAACCAAGAAGGGAGCAAACCCATGTGTTCTATGCTTTGTTGTAAAACAGATATTGAGGAGCAAGTATCGAAGAGTTGTGCCAGCTTGAAGTTCCCAACATGGCTCAAGTCTTTGTTCTACAGAGGGCACTCTTGGGAAACCCAGTTTCAGGAATTTCTCCAGAAAATCTTCGAAGGCTCCTACGAAGAACATCACGAAAAGAGCCTCGACAAAGAAGAGTACACAGAGATTTCCAACGAAGAAGATTACGAAGAGATTTCCAAAGCCGCCTGGGAAAAGCTAATAGATGATGTGCCGTCTGAGGATTGCAGCCCACTACAAGCAAAGATAGTTAAAGAGCTTTCTCGTTCTGTCTGGGACAAGTTGAACTCTGGCATTGAGGGTACGGACGACAAACTTAGTTCAAAGAACGGCGAACACAAGGTCCCCTACAAACATTGGATAGGCTGCGTGATCAATTCGGCAATGGAATTGAGCGAAAAGAGTCCTGCCACAAAGATACCGCGATCGAGACGGGTTTTTGAACGCGAATTGGAGCATATCATTGGCGCTAATGATAAAGAGAATCTCTCTTACCATACGCTTCATAAGTTCATTAATGATCTAATATACAGGTTCCTAGACTGCAGTAGGGGCATAATAGATGCTAGGAGAGTCGTCAGAACTCTTAGCTATATTTTTACTGGGTTATTGCTTATTGGGGCTGTGGTGATTTACGGTAGGCTACCCCAATAGTGCTAACTCCGTAGCCATACCGTTAACATCTCAAAGGGTTATTCTTCAGTACAGTATTTAGTTCTCATATCGAGGCGGTATGGTCAACATTCGTCGGTCTATCTTTTGCCTTTGCGGGAACAGTATCAGAATTCGTCTCGGCCTGCGTCTTCGTCTTTATCAAGAACCCATTCGACGTGGGTGACCTTGTGGAGATCAAAGACCAGAAGCTCGAAGACCAGAGGCTCGAAGTCTTGAGAATGCATTTGACCTACAGCCTCTTCCGCAACAAGGGCAAAGTTGTTCAGATTCCTCATACAGACCTTCAGAAGGGGTGGATTACCAATGTTACCAGGGGCAAACGATGGGGCAAATGGAAGTTTAAACAAGAGTATATGAAAGAAAGCAACAAGGACCAGGATCGGAAAGGCATGAAATCGCTACTTGACGACTATAGCATACTTCTGCGTCATGACAAAAGCACCTTGAAACCAAACACCTTGGCGAACGTTAAGGATCAGTTGAATAAAGACTTTAGCTAGTTCTTTGACGATGTGGAAAAGAGAGACAACCGCGGCCCGCCAGGGTGGCCTAAACCGGTACTCGACAAATTTCTGCGCGAGGGACCAGTCGTCTACCACGACGAAGGACCAATCCATTACTCAGACTGGGGCAATTAATGCAATTCTCATGGAAGGAGTAGCGAGTATCTGAATAACTGGTAGTTATCATTCTCTGTCGACATCTCGATTGCTGAAATTGGCTTGTTCTGTATTTTGGGAACCACTATAATTCTAAACCTTTGAACTTGATATATAAGCTTCAAGATAAATATTGACTTGTTTCATAACAAGGAGGAAATACACATTAATTATAACTTCCTCCGCCTTATTAAAGGCGTTTCCTGCAAATGATGACTTGCTATAAAGTTAGCTTTTAATCAGTGCCATAACTACTATATGTTAAGAAGGTACTTGCCCCTTCGGTAATTATGGAGTTATCGCCAGCATGTAGTAGCAGGAGGTCACAGAGGTGGAGCGTTATGTACCATGAGTAAAACAGTGCGAACCGCTGGACCTCCCGAGGCCCAGCTGGGTTCGTCCCTTTTATTATTATGCTATGTCGCCTCCTAACGCCGTATGGTTACCCCTTCACTTCCTATTCGAGTTGGGTGTAACGTCCTGAAACGTCTCGTGTTATAATGGCGTCGGGGCTGGAAGTACTCGCCATAGAGCCCCTTACACTTTCTTGGCTAATCCGTGCGCCGTTGTCACGCATTCTGACGGCTGTTGACAATGTCACAATCGAACACTGACAGTCAATGTGGTACATTGGCGAAGGTCATGACTGGTAGCCTCTGTCGTGCGGATTGCGCCTCCGCATCCCGTAGTCCAAGTGACTGACAACCTCGCACATGATATCGATCTGAAATCGTTCACTGGTTGAATTCTGCACAGCGCGTCTCCCCGCCGTGATAGACTCAGGAAGATTAAGATGTTGCGGCTGCTACTGATGATCTTCCTTTTTACCATTTCCTCCCTTGATACGCGCGTTGTCCCCCTTTCGGTCTTTGTTGCGGGGAATTTGGGCAAGAGGCCGCTCAGCCCAGTCCATTTGCTCGTGTACCCCGTCAGGAACAGCTCCCGCTGCGAGGTGTCAACGATGCCAATACCAGCCCGGCCAGCGCGGAACCGATCAAGTGTATCGCGGCTCGACATCTCGGCGTGGACGGCGTTTGTGTTTCTTGAAGCAGGCCATTCATTGCACCTGTCTGACAGTGGCGCAGCCTAGCGAGAGGCGTTCGTGCTGCAGTCAACTCCCAGGAGGCCGTTGCGCGTGCTCGGAAGAACGAAGGGATCGGATTACGTAGGCGTAGCAACGAGGTCAGACGGAGTCTACTGAATTCGCTGGAGTGCCGCGATAAATGTCGAAAATTGGAGCTGGGTGGCCGAATTCACACCAGCATTCATCGGAGTCGGTATGCTCAGCGGCATCAATGCGTCGCGGAGCTTCTTTGGTGGTGCGATATTAGCTTGGGCCATCATAGCTCCTGCCCTGATAACAACTGGTAGAGCGTTCGGTGTGCCTTTCTCTCTAGAGTCAGTTGTCAATACGTACACAGTATTCCATTATGACTTACATACAACTAGTTACCCAGGAAATATGAACTACATGTCAATGGTTCTTGAAGATCTAGTCAACAAGCCGTCTCCGAGATATTGGCTGATTTGGCCAGGGACCATGCTCTTGATTTGTGGTGCTTTCTCAGAAATTTTCGCCAACTACAAAGCTATAGGACAGTAGTTCGTTTTGCTTGCGTTGCCAATTATCTCTCGATTCCGCCGTGTGGAAGTGGAGAGCGAAGATATCTGGCACGATCTAGCACCGCCTAATGAGCAAGTCCCATGGTGGATGTGGTCCAGCGGCCTTGTCGTCGCTATCTTCCTTACCTGTCTTGTCCTCGGAGTCCAGTATGGGCAGAATATCGGTGTATCGATCTTGTCAATCGTCTTTGGCTTCATTCTCGCATTCATCAGCGCTGAACACTGTGGGCGCACGAACATTACCCCGGTTACCTCTACCGGCAACGCTTCTCAGCTCATCATTGGTGGTATCACAAAGTCTCACTATCCTCGAAACCAGTCAATGATGCTAAACTGTACGGGTGGCCTTATTGCAGCCGGTGCAAGCGAACAATCGGTTGACATGCTCGGGAATCTGAAGACTACTCACCTAATTGGAGCCTCACCCAGAGTTCAGTTCTATGCCTAACTCTGCGGCGCACTAGTCTCAATCTTCATGAGTGCCGGGATATACGTGCGCTTCTCCCAGGCATATCCATGCATCAACAACCTCGAACTACAGTCTTCGTGTAGCTTTCCTGCACCGGATGTGGGAGCATGGCGAGCAATTATGGTTGCCGTAGCTTCTCCAACTCTACCCACCCCTCCGTCATCCAGATATCTTGCAATCGCCTTGGGAATTCTGTGTTTCATCGTTACGATTGTCAAGTATAAGTTCATACCGACAAGGTATCATGTGTATGTCCCAAATATGTTGGTCATGGGAATAGCTTTCATCCTCAACACCACCACGTATCCAACTGCTATGGCATTCGGCAGTACCTTCGGGTTTTTCTGGAATAGAACCAGCCGTAAGAGTTATGCCATTTATTGCTACGCGATTGCAGCCGGGTGGGTATCTCTTCGTGTGACTAGAGCGTAGCAACGAAACTGACGAAATTATAGAATGATTGCTGGTGAAGGCCTGGGTGGAATTGTTGGAGCGGTCTTGCAAATTGCCCACGTCAGCGGTAACTACTACGGAACCTCAATTGGCTGCCCAGCGGGAGAATACTGTGGATGAAGCACAGGTTCCGACAAGGTTTCATGAATACATATAGAATGCGTAATAGTGGTTGACTGGATTGAAACGTGACTACTGAATCAATGATGAGGAGTGAGAGATACCTTCATTAGCTTTGATAACAAGCAGCCCCATTCACTCCCAGCGACTCTTTCTTAGTCTTTCTCATGCCAAAGTTGAATGTCAGGCCGAACAATAGAAGCGTAGCGCAACCTACAGCAAAAGTTGCATAGTTGGTAGAAGAAATTTGCTGCGATCTTGAATTTCGAATCGTGAAATTGAAGATTCGATATTTGTACGCTTCAAAACTCTTAACTTTTCAAGGCGCGACCATCCCAGCAATACATTGTACCATTCTAAAAGAGCGAAAGAATCCTAGTAAGAGTGTCAATTTCAACAGCCTATAGTGCGGCTCTGATGCTCACCTCCTATAAATTGATAGCTTTATTGTTCAATGGTGACGTCAAAGCCGTACCATCCGGGGAGAACCATAAGCCGCCTGCCCTACGATGAGACTCATTCATCCGAGTCCTCGTCGTCAAGATGTTCTTCTCTATCAGCCTCCAGCTCAAATTTTGAAGAAACAGTAGCTGCTCGCTTTGCACCCGCGAATGGCGTTGGCGAGGCGGCTCGTTTGCTACTACTTTGCTGGAAGCTGCTCTGAGAGACAAGGCTTGATACCTCTCCTGCTTGGCGTTGGGCAGATGTGTTATTGACGGCATTCGGTGGTAACCGTGCTGCGAACCTACCAATGTACCTTCGATGGTACGAGTAACCATGGTGAGTAATTTCATAAATCTCACACTGTCTTGGGAATCTCGCCGTCCATAAAAATGGCTCCGCTTGGAGAAGAGGAGTGCAAAAGTCTACTTCGCCAACGATGACCAATCCTGCTAGTTTATCTGGAAAGTTGTCCTTAGAGAATATATTTAATGCACTGGACATAGGCGTCGTGTTATCGGCGAGTCCGGCATCATTCTCCAACATGTATAGTCGTTGATGGAGCCACAGTCGATCTAAAGGCCATGAGGCAGACGGCACTTTCTCGAGATGGTCAGCTATAGCTTCGAGGGCCATAACTCTTCCAGTGGCCGATGGATAGCAGGAACATGAAATCCTGTCATCTACCCGAACGTGAGCGGGAAGATATTTGCTTGTTAAACTTCTAGCTATAGCAAGCGCCATTTGAAGGGCGCAGCTACATGGACTTGTATGAATGTAAATGGTTCCAAATGGAATCATTATCTCGAGCTCGTCGCTCAAATGAGCTTTCAGTTCAACATCGTCGGGTCCACAGCTGAAGAGCTGTTCCAATCCCTTAGAATATTCGTATGATTTGAGCTTCTCTGGCTTCAGGTTCGGAAAAAAAGACGCGAGTGTTGGCCAAAGTTCTAAATGATGACCGCCGATATAGCTTACGTTAGACAAAATATCGGCCGTCGCCATCGACGGGCATGGTGTTGCTGTGTTGCGGTTTAGACACTGTTGAGTGTTCACGAAATAAATAGACTGCTGGGTCTCGTTAGTGAGACACTTGAGTGTATCGACGAGACTAAGGCCTGGAACGCAGTCAATCAATAATTACTTCTTATAGGTTATCGCGGTATCTCACGTTCGCTCTGGGGCAAAGGAATTGGAAAATCTTGCTCCTGCTCTTCATCATCGGCTTCCTGCGTCAATTGTGTGTCTCCGAGCCATTCCATAAGCCTCCGTCGGTCCGTAGTACCACGCTCCGATTCTTCAATGATCTCACTCGCAGCTCTCGACAACGCTTGGCATTTAGGGTTGATTGAAGATTGAAGAGCTGTTTCAACAAGCTTCAGCCTACTTATGTCGATAATCGCTGCAAGATCACTTTCCAAGACTTCGTACTGAGCGTCAGGAACCGGAATTACTTTGTGTAAGTTGGCTACTAAAGTTGAAAGTGTTTCCACGAGGTCCGTAAACTTGGCTTTGTCGTGGATCGCCCAACGCGTTCTCGCAATTGTACTGGTGCCACTCCTGTCAGGGACCATTCGAACACAGAATCTGGACCACGCCGTACGAAATAGGTTCATGCTGTTTGCGCTAATATCATTTGGATCGATGAGATGTTTCTTCGCAGGCCGTACAGTGGATTGAACACCGTAGCGTTGTTGTAAGGTATTAGCATCGGATAGCAGGATTTGGATTGCCTTCAGCGCCTCTTCCACCAATTTGCAAATAGCCGGATCGGTGAGTCTTGCGTGTCTCTCCGCTTTCTCAACTTGGAGTATGCCGCTCGAGTTCCCCCAAAGTAGTAGTTGCGTCTTCTCGAAATCTAGCCGGATTAATAGTTGAGTAAAGTCCTTTTTAGAATTTTTAACCTCGGAGAAATAGTCAAAGCATTCGACACAGCTTTTGAAGAGCGTAGCGAGTGAGACGATGCTAACGACAAAACCCACGGTTTCCATGATGGAGGACTTCTTTGCGAAGGCTGTGGAGAGATGGAAGAGTGAAGGTTGTGTCAAACTTGCAGGGGCTGAAGAGGCAGCCTTTATCAACTTATTACGGGGGTACTCCGTATTGCTCAAGGTTATTAATGGGGCTGATGGGAGCCCATCTCCCGTGGCAGCTAGGCTTGTGGCTGCGAAAGCAGGACCTGGCTCTTAAAGCGCGTCGCGCGATTTAAAGGAGCCTGCATCTTCAAATGGAGCCAGATAAGGCGCATACCAAGAGCACACCATGGTCGGTGCGTAGAAAGTCTGTGTATAAAAACCAGAGATTGATTTTGCATGATAAGTACTCCGTGCTGCCAGTGCCCGTGGGTGGGTTAGGACATTCGAATTCGGAAGTAATGCGTGTTGAAAGACCTTTCTTCTCAACGAAATCAAACACTGCACACTATCTATTGGTGTTGACTTGTAGTAAATTATATTGATCACTTTTAAAATTTCAAAAAGCACTTCAATCTTCTCCCAAAAGTTTCCGAGGCATCGCGGACCGACATATCGCCAACCTTCAACAGAAGGCCACAAGCTCAGAATCCTTATCTCCTAACGATTGTGACGGTTGAGGCTTGAATACACCCGGAAGCGCAATGTTCGTCGATCCCAACGTTGTTCAGCATGGAGACCAAATGTTATTCAACATGGAGCGACCAAAATAAGAGGTTATGCGATGCCGAATTCCATCAACCATTAACCTTTCATACCATACCCGGAGGATTGTATTAATACAGAGATTCGTACAGTAGGTCATGCCATTCACCGTTGTGGGAACACCTGCTTCAATGCTTCTTGAAATACACCAACATTGTAATCGATCAATGCTTTCCGATCCGTCGGGCTCTCCTCACCCATCAAACATATCAGTGCCAGATATTTGTTTATTTCTTTCAGGTAGAGATAACTCCCTCTCTTTCTCTCCAATGTAATCAAGCTTTCGGCGTAGCTGTCACCGCTTTCTTCAACGCCGGCTTCGTCTTGTGCTGCTCCATTTGGATCATTGGGACGCCATCCGTAGATTTCGCTGATATCGACGACGACGTCGATATAGTCACTGCAGATCTCGTAGCTACCCGAGTCCGTGGGACTGGTGTCGGTGGCGATGTAAATCTTGCTGAGAATATCAAACAGGTATGCCTTCTCGATTCTGCAACTGGCGCATAGAGAGTCCAGTAGCGATTCGAGTGTCGGCAGCTCCGGGATCAACTTCTGGATCACTTTCGAGAAGGCTTCGAATATTGAGTGATCGTAGATGGAGGTCTGATGGTAACGTACTGGCGCGTTTTCGTAGCCTGCATCGGATAGTTCGTCTTGTACCCTTTGCACAATATCGCGGTATGTGTCGCTCCGGTAATCGTCGCTGAGGCCATCGACCTTGTGCACAAATACTTCTATGTTAATTGCTGGATATGAGGTGCTGAGATTCAATATTGTTGCAGTTAACCGTGAGACGGCATCGAGATATTCGTCTTGAGCATCAATAACCCAGATCAATGCACCGATTTCGGAGAAAAGGGCGGCGGCGTCGAATGCTGGGTCAAGGTAGTTTAGATGGCCGGGGAAGTCCCAAACCTGAAAGTCCATAAACGAGCTTCAGAGCTTGTCAGTTGAGTTCTGGTTCTCAATTTTCACAGTGTAATCCTACTGCATGGACTCTTTCTTGATATGCGTGGTCGTCTCTAGGTAGAGAGTTTCGGCAGGCGGCATTTTGTGAAAGACGACGCTTGATATTGAAGACTTGCCGCTCCTGATTGGTGAGTTAGAACACTAGATCTCCAATGTCTCTGGCAATCTTACCTTCGTTGGCCCATGAGTAGCAGTCGAGGCTTGCCATCGCCGCTTTTGCTGTTTGGAATCTTTCCAGTGTGATACTTTGGCGGAATAACTGCCGGCGTATCGGCATCGTGTAGATCCTGTAAATATCGTTCAAGAGTCAACCTTGCTCCTGGTTTGAATTTTGATAAAGAATCCCGCCGCTCTCCTTCCATGGAATCCTGCTCATGGTCTTGATGCGCCGATGCTGAGGTAGATGACGAAGTCATGATTAATCGTACAGCAGTTAACTTCGCTCAAAGCCGAATCAAATTTAAGAGGGGGCGATAGATGTGTAGAAGAGTCGGTGGACAATGTCGTCACCGTAGCATATTCACAACTTCCATCTGTACTCTCAATTCAAAGACTTTGCGCATGCGAAACTTGATAAGGAGGTCAGATATTCATGAAGCGAACGACTGATTCCTTCAAGCAGTTCAAAAGATGGCGCAAATCAGATTGTCTTGGCCTCGCGTGATTGCCACAGAAAACAGCAATAAAACGAGCGAGAAAAGATTGAGATGATAGTGTAGGGCAGGAGGTGAGGTGGAAGACATGTACTACTAAAAGACCAACGACACCGCCAGTTCGGGTTGCGCAAAGATCATGATTGGGCCGCAACAAGACCACGTCCGCAAAGCCGTCCAAGGTTTGGCCCGGTCAGAAGCCGATTGAGGACTTGAGACGATCGGCAGGCGATAGCGGATTGCTTATCCTATCAAGCGCAGTGAGGCGGACGCTTCGCGCGTGCAACCGAACTGGACCTTGATTCTGCGCCTGTCGTAAGGCTGATAGCGGTGTAGCAGGGATAGCGGTGCTAACGTGCAAAAGCAAAAGAACAAGGACTTGCTTGGCGGAGTGGAGGCGGGATGCGATCGAGCAAAAAGAAGTCACTCACCATCGCCCGCGGGCGTGTTTCTATATGTGCTTCCGCTGGATGTCCTCCAGCCTCTGCGTCGCCCGTGGTGGCGGCGACGACGAGACAATGGGAGTTTTCGGGTCAACCCCTTGCAGCTCCACAACTTCAGTTCGTCCGTCTCGGAGCCTCTAGGTGGTGATTTGCGAAGCAGTGACGGAAGAGCGAGTCGCAAAGCGAGCAGAAAGCGTCCTCGGCATATGAGACACAAAAAATGGCGCGCGGTGAGCTGTGCGCTGCGAAAAGCCGCCGGCTCGCTTACAGGGGCAGAGCTTGGAAACTGACGGCAGCTTGGTCGACGCGATCAGCCTTTGTTCGTGGATGTGTGAAGAAAGGCCATCCCGCGAAATTTGAAGAGTTTGCGCTCTTCACCCAAGCGGATCAACGTCGCATCGCATCCCAAACTAATCCAACTACTCCTCCAACCGCACCCAAGCTTTCAGAGTAGCCGCATTAACGAGGTGCCCACATAACGCACCAGTTGAAGCATCATGTATCAGACTCAGTGTAACGTAATGATCATGGCACAGCTTGTACATGGGAACTCTACATCCGCAGCTCCGTACTTAAACCCACAGTGCTTTTGCTGGTGCCACCACGATACGCCACCACAGGCTGCATTAGTCTCGGCTCTGGGAACTTTTCACTCTAATTTGCCAACATATGCATCAATCGGTGTGCTCTGAGACTAGCCATGATAACTCCTTCTTATAGCATTTCTTTTGATGATGTCGGAGCAAATTGAACGCTGCTGGACACTGTTATCGATTTAAACGACTCGACGCTTTGTCATGCATATTGCAGATGTTGAGGCTTAGCTCTAGGTAGCGAATGTAGAAGCTTTGAATTTCGATCGCAATTGCTCAGCCACCGCCATGGAGCAGATACAAAAGGGCTTACGGATTCGCGGCCGCGTTCCTCGGCTTCAGCCTTCCCTTCGTACGTGATATCTTGCAATCACCTCATACTCTCCTTAGGTCAGTTATTCTTTACTCTGGCGACCTCAAATCAAAAAGCAATAATACCCTTCCTGTCATGACTAGACAACATGCGGTTACTGCACACCAGCCACCTTAAATTCAAGGAATATATCGGCCAGAACATCCCGAAATACGCCATTCTCTCGCACACATGGGTCGAAGACGAAGAAATCTCTTTCAGAGAGTGGCAAAACCCTACTCCAGAGACTTCCAATAAGAGCGGTTACCGCAAGATCATAGCTGCCTGCAAACAAGCTCGGCTCAATGCCCTCAATTGGATCTGGGTCGATACATGTTGCATCGATAAGAGCAGTAGTGCGGAGCTCACGGAAGCTATCAATTCGATGTATAAGTGGTACGAGGGGTCGAGCATATGCTACGCATACATGAGCGATGTCATAGGCTCTGACGCACGCGACAATGAGTTTGATGGCAGTCGCTGGTTCACCAGAGGGTGGACTCTGCAAGAGCTTCTCGCACCAGTAGAATTGGCCTTCTTTAACAAGTATTGGCAAAAATTTGGAGAAAAGAATGCTCTTGCTGATCGTATTTCGCGTGTCACCGGAATCGCAATAGAGTACCTCACCGGCGCAGTGAGCGTGCGCTATGCCAGCGTTGCAAGTCGAATGTCATGGGCTTCCAAACGCAAAACCACGAGAATCGAAGACATTGCGTACTGCCTTTTCGGCCTTTTCGATGTCAACCTGCCCTTACTTTATGGCGAAGGCCAGAAAGCATTTAGAAGACTTCAGGAAGAGATCCTTCGCACATCCGTGGACCAATCATTGTTTGCGTGGAAATTTGAACCAGATACGGATCGCCCAGACACTTTCTTCTTGGGTTTGCTTGCTCCATCGCCAAAATATTTTCAGAGCTGGGCTTCCGCTTCCCCCCTTCAATCGCAAGAACTTCCCAAACCGTATTCAAGTACCAATGTTGGACTTACCATCTCATTACCATTGACTCCTGCTCCAGGAACTTCTGAGTCGGATCTGTTCCTCGCTATTCTGGATGTTACGGGACCACGCACATCCGAACGTTTTGGTATTCTCCTAAAGAGACTATTGCAAAACATGTACGCAAGAGTAGACCCGACAGTGTTACCAGTTGTGAAAAAGGATGATCACAGATTTAAGGATACAGACGTTTGCATCCCACACAACATGGGAGAACGCATACTTTGGCGAGGCGTCGCGGATATTTCTAGGATTGGTGGCTTATTTATTAAGCAACCGCCACGACTCCCCAGCAACCGACAATATCCAGCCGTGCTTATAGAATCGCAGGAACCCGTTAAATCGTTGGACAATGGCGTACTATACATGCCCCTTACGGCCAATAAGCACCGACCGAATGCTGCAATTGGGACGATAACTCTCCAAGAGTTTTCAGACGGCCAATTAATGCAAAGCTCCAGTATCCTATTTGGATACGACAATACTGATCATGGAAAAGACCTTTGGATTTCTGAAGTACCGACTCGAGACTTTCAAGGAACGCAATCGACGGATATTCAAAAGCATTATCCGTGGACATTCTGGAGACATACAGCTCTAACACCCTTTTCACGATTCAAGTTCTATGGTGGCCTTGGATTGGACACCGATCGTCTCTACTACTATTTGAACATGGACTAAATTGGTCCTGGAGAGCTGCTGTATCAGGAACATAATGATATGAACGAACTCTTTGATTCAGCCAAAAGCGGGTTGTACCACGATTTCTTCAGAGTTGTAGGTACCTACTAAACAAGATCAGACAATTTCCGGCAAATTGAAGGAGAACCATAAGTAGCTCTTATGTGCTGGACCAACAGAAGGCATACAGTAGTTCATTGCTCTTTTCAAGGGCGCATTTCAAGTTTGAGAGCATGTTGTTGCCACGCAGAAGACGCATGATACCGCTTGAAGTTAGAACATGCGCTATCAACTCTAACATCAAGGAGATCACCATATTAATAATGAAGACTTCCTTAATTTCTTCAGTTGAATGGAGAAATGCCGAAAGTAGCCAGAAATATCCTCTTCTGCCGCCACAGACCGCACAAACTTCCAATACATGTTTTGAATACTCAAGATACCTCTCTGCAGTTACACATCTGACCCGAAGCTCAGTCATAGTTGCCATGACTTTCCAGAAAGGAGAGAAGGCCGTATGTGAATCACTCTCAGTGGGCAAACGAAGCCGTTTGCTCTCTTCACCTACAGCTCTTGCTTCTTAGTGTCATCGACCATATCAAACCTCCTCCTCCTCCTTCTCAACCCTGCAAACACTGTTGAAAGAATTCCAACCACTACCAAATGTCTCAAATCACCCAACCGAGCGTAGAGAATGAGTCCATTGCTGAGAACTCTCCGGCAGAAGTCCAAGCCAATATGACTTGGATGATTGATCAAATCGCCGCTCTTGACGACGCACTCAAGAAGAAGGCGAAAACAATTGAAGAACTGACAGCGGTACTTGACAAAACAAAAGCAGAGCTCGAAGCAGAGAGAATAGCAAAGGAAACGGATAAGAAGAAGGTGAAGAGCAAGAAGAAGGCGGCACGTACTCGAGGGAACCTCTTCATGGACAACATCCAACTAGCACTACGGTTCCAAGAGCTCCAGCTCGCACAGATCCGTGTCACCATGGAACAGAAGGATGCCCTCATTGCTGAGCAGGCGGCTGTCATCGAGAAGCTCAAAGGAGCAGATGAGTGAGATGACTTACATTGCGCTGTTCACTTTGAGTCTAGTGGAGCAATAGATTGAATGACAGTCCGGTCCATGTTTCTCTAGTCATCACTATCCCATTGCTTTTACGTCGTCTATGTCGCTTTACTCATGGTTCGTTCATCTGTGTCATCCCCATCGGTTCGATTTACCGAAACCATCATTAAATAGCCGTTTGGAACTCTTGAGCCAGGAGTAAGTCGACTTGAAGGAGGTGAAATACTGAGAAACGACATCATAATGGTCATCGAAGCGACTCTGCACGCAGCAGATACATGATTCAGGTGATCGATAATGGTCCGATTGGCAGAAACAATTCAGCTTCCAAAGCTTGAATCAAACCCTTCCCTAGCAAGCCTTTTTCGTCCGCTTGCACGGTATTCGAGCTTACAGAAACCGTCTAACATCCTTGCAACGTGACAGGCTCCCCGCTCTGTCGGCCGCCCAGCCAATCGAAGGCTCCAGGGAATCGTAACAATGCCTCCGTGATATGCTCGACAAAGAGCGCAGTGTTTCGCTCGTAATAGATGTTCGTGCCTTGACTGCAATATTTCGAATACAGTGCGTCTGTATAGCTGACAGGAGATATCTCATCGTAGATGGTCTAAATCAAAGTCGGCTTTGGACCTATTCCGACCTCTCAGGTAATCACAACTTACCTCATAAAGATATAATGGGATGGTAGGTGTACTCCTCAGTCCCATGAGGCCCGTTATTGTTAATATACTAGCAGGCACGGGCTCAGACAAAGCAGCGTACCCTCCTATAAAATAGTCTCCGATGTTCTCAAAGGCATACTCAATGGCATTGACTTCCCGCCCGCATGAACTTGGCCTTGGTGGAAGGGACGAGATTCTCATCCAGCCACGTCGAAAGATTTTGATAGTCGTGCGACAAACCCACGATACCCGGCGGACCGAGCGAGGAGAAGAGCCTGCCATTCACGTATTCGGTGGAAGCCGAGATATTCGGCACGAGTCCGCCGAGGGCAATGCCAACGATGTTGACGTCGGGCGCGTACGTGGGCTGCAGCCCCGCCGTCCACTCGGAGGTCAACCCACCACCTGAGTAGCCGGTGAGCGTGATGATTGGATCCGCATCGACCCCGGTAATGTTGCCGCTCTGCTTCACGGCGCGCAGGCTATCCAGTGTAGCTTGTCCTGCCTGCAAGCCGGAAGGAAATGCAGCCTGTGGCCCACCGTCGTCGGCAACGCTGACAATCCAGCCCTGATCAAGAGCGGCAATAATATTTGCTGTTTGCAAGGTGGTGAATGCATTGCCAAGACGGCTGCCTGTCTGGAGAGCGATTGATGGGTTGCAACCATTGTAGGCGGCATCGATAAAGAATGCCAACGTGAAGAGTTGTGACGAATTGGCGTTGTAGGGAATAATTACGGTAACGACAGTTGCTTCGGGTGCACTGAAGCTGTTCTGAGTACGGTATAGCAGCTGGTATGCGGCTTTTATGTTGATGGGTGTAAGGTTATCTGGAGCTGGTTAGAAACAGTGAAGCAGAGTATATGGTGGGTACAGACTCAGAGTAATAGGTCTCGGCGGCGTTCTTGATCGAAGAATGGTGCCCAAAGCTGCGGATTCATAGTCTTCTGGTGGAGCGTAGAATGGGTCATCGTCTGGGAGAATTGGTGATTGTCTGGCAAAAACTTCATCACCTTCAGATGTAGGGAGGGCAAGCGAAGTGCGAAAGAAGATGACAATGGACATTAATAGTCCTATGAAAGAGTACATTTTGGATCAATTGGGATGTAACAGATTCCCTTCGATACCTGATCTTGGTGTGAAACAAATGAGCCTTAATCGACTCTCGTCCTGCCGCAACCTGGGCTGTAGATATACATCAGTGGCAAATGAACACATGCCAGTACCTAGCATCAAATTCTTTCAAGGAGTAGGAGCTGGATCATCCATGTGGCGTAAACGGTTGCGATCGGAAGGAGTTCCTGAAGGGCTGTGCAAATGGGCAATCACGACCCATGAACGTCTCAATGAAGGAACATGATCTCAGCGACCGATGCGCTAGGAGGATGGGTAAGTCCTGCATGCTAGTTGCGGACCTGCACTAGCCTGCCTACTGGGTATGTTCCTAACTCTTCAACCAGAATACGGATCGTCTGTCCATTTCCCGCTCCTTTGAGTAACTCTGGATCGCGGAGAGTATGCAAAGAAAAGCGGAAAGAAAAGTACTTAATGGTAAACATCGTCATAATGGAGCTATCTGACTCTTCCTTCCAAAACCTCTCGATACAAGTCCATTAAACGCAATTTCGTTCGTAAAGAGTGACGACGATGCCAAATCATTATTCGATCCGTTCTGATCACTTCCACGTGGAATAGACTCTACGATGATCGGATGAAGATTGGACGGCAGTAACGGCATTTCAAGTGAGTTCGAGGAATTTGGACATGCTTGCAGTGCCATGACTTGGCAGAGCAGGTGATTGTGCCGCGTTATTGATGTCGCCGAGGATTGCATGTGACCTGGTAGAGGTAGTAATCATGAAGAGGCACAACAACATCGCGACGATTTCCACGTTGAGTATCATTGTGTCAAAATACTTGGAGAGCATACCGTGATCTAAGAGCCTGGAATAAATTGGACGCCGAAAGTGCATACACGTTTCTCACTCGCATTTCTCTGTATTCTCACGTGTCCGGTGCCATATTCTGCCCATCTGGTATTTGAGAGGGCGCTGTGCTATTTGGCCAGGTTGCTGGATCCGAGTTCAACCGTAAGCAGCGGACTCGAGTCGAGTGAAGGTATATGACAATGTCAAAGACTCGATTTTTAATATATGAAAGCTAAATGACTCCAAGGTTCGAAGAAACTCTGCCCTCAAGAACATCGTTACCCCTGATGTACACGGCAAAACCTCGGGGTGGGCAGGTTACTCTCCTCTACCATAAGTTGCCTAGTTTTCAATGAGCCTAAAACAACTCCGCACTTTGAGCTCAGCCTGGTGTATTAAGCTACGATTCTTCCTACTTCAACTACATCCTCTTTCCCGTTGCGAACTCTAAACGAATTGTTATTTGTCATTTCTACTCTCTAAGTGCTTCTCAATTCTCTCTTTGAATTAGCCACTAAGCATGGCCTTTTCTCAAAGACAAATCGTCACCGCACTTAGCATAATAGTACTGTTTCCTCTGGATTGGATAGAAACATCTCTAACATAGTTACAGTATCTACTCGGTCTCATAGTAATGAGTAGCATCTCCCTCCATAAAATCCGTACCCTCTCACTCCCAATCCCTACCACCCTCGGCGCCTTCACCCTAGTACTTCCCATCGTCGCAGGCCTCACTCTGGAGCTGCGTGTCAAATCTGCAGGAAGGACCCGTCAGCGTGGCAGGCAGCAGACTTTACGTCGTTGGTATCCATTAATGCTATTCATTCTCGTCGTCTACGAGACCGTCATCGCTACGCTGTCAGGCACTTATATCGCGCCTGATGGTGCTCTCGATTGCGGGTTGCAGGAGCGCTGGCGAAACCTATGGCGCCTACATAATGCAGACGCGATTCGCAGCATTCAAGACGCCTTCCAGTGTTGTGGACTGAGAACTAGTGTTGACATGCCATGGCCATTTCCCAATAAGAATACGGATGTGCATGAGTGCGCCAGGAGATTGGGTACGGATAAGAGCTGCTTTGAAGATTGGAAGAGGGATGAGAGGCTTGTGGCTGGGTTGATGCTCGCTGTCGCTTGCTTGGTCTTTATCTGGAAGGTAAGGGTGACATTTCCAAAGAGTGTTGTTGGTGCTGATACGAATGCTAGGCTCTAATCGTCTCTCGATTGTCGAGTGGAGAGTCGTGGTTGAATGATTCCCCAAGAATCCAAGAGATTCACGACGATGATGATGAGGATCCAGCAGCGGGTGATCGCAGAGCAATCGGATATCCAGAAGGGTATCGAGATACTCCTCGACTTGTTGATGGTACTGAAGCACCCACGGATCGGATGGAAACTGAAGGCAATCATGACGCTCAAAATGTTTTGCGAACTGAAAGGCACGATGATCATGAACAATGGGCAGCTGAGAGGAGGGTCTGATTAGACGTATAGGTAAGTACATCAGAGCTCAGCGTAAACTTTAGCAATGTAACTCAAACGAGCACATAACTTCAGAAAAAAAAATAGTGACCATCACGGCGTTCATGCAAGGTAAAATAATTTTCGAAAGCGATTCTGTCAAATTTTTGAAAATTCACCCGTGCACTCAAGTCCCTCAAAGCCTTGGTTTGCTAGGCCTATTGCGAATTTCAGCCTCCACAGCATCGTCAACCATTCTCATGGCTTCGTAAAGCGTTCGCTCCTGTGCCTTCGGCGCAACCACCTGGACACTGAGGGGACTATTGAGGTATACTGTTCGGTCAACATTCGTCCAGAGTTCCCGATTTACTTTGTCCCATGGGCCCAACGGCGGTTCTGACGAGAGACTGCCTTCGAGGTCTGCTCTCTCGAACGGTCTCACAGGTATAGTCTTGACAAAGATCAGAATTCAGTGCATCATCCACGAAACTTCGGTACGTACGCCTGCCGGATAATCCAAGAGCACCCAACTGCTTGTCCAACTGACACCATTCCATCTGTCGATCGGTGGAATCGGATGTGGTGCAACCGGGCATATAAAAGCGTCGACATCTCTCCAAATGCTTAAGAAGTTATTCCTGAGTGCGTCTCTTTTGACGTGCATATCCCTAAGCCTTTCCAAAGTTTGGGGATTCTTCCTCCTCAGCCTCGTCTGCAGCCATGGACTGAGCGGTTCACCGGTCTTCGCTAGGAGATCAAGCCACCCATGGTTTCCGTCCATTCCAAAGAACTGATTTGCCAGAGATTGGCACTGCTTGAGCAGAGGTGTGACATTCAACTCTTTAACCTCATATCCCTGCTTCCTTAGTGCGCTCACAACCTCATCGAGAACGCGGTTCACCGGCGGCAACGGATCAATAACGCCATCCCTGCGAACAACACCCAGCGTCAGCGTCTTCTTCGCCTCGCCCATGCTCTGCCAATCACCACAAACAACGTCAGCATCGTACTTCCACGGCGCCATCTCCACGACGCTTCGCAAAAATGTCTCGCAATCCCTCAAGCTCCTCGCAATGGGCCCCGCGGACGCCGCAAAGCTGAGCTTCGAGTTACCAGGTGGCGGACCGCCCTCCTGGCCGGAGTAAGGGACGCGCTGCCACGATGGCTTGAAGCCGTAGAGGCCGCCGCACATGGCAGGCACGCGGATGGAGCCGCCGATGTCAGTGCCGACGCCGAGAGCCGAGCCGCGCAGCGCGACGAGCGCACCCTCGCCTCCGGAGCTGCCGCCCGCCGTCAGCGCCGTGTTCAGCGGGTTGAGCACGCGTCCGAACACGTTGTTGTGGCTGTCTAGCGCCATCATCGTCTGCGGCACGTTCGTCTTTGCGATCGGCACGGCGCCCGCGTCCAGGAGTAGTTGCACCAGCGGCGAGGTCGTTGTGCTGGGCTTGTTGCACAGCGCGGCGATGCCCACGGATGAGTCGTAGCCTGAGAGCCGGAAGGTGTCTTTGATGGAGATGGGGAGGCCATGGAGCGGACCTTTTGGCTTGCCTGTCCTTGCGAGATGCTCGTCGAGTTCGCTTGCGAGAGATATGGCGAACGGGAACAGAGGCTCAGTCAGGCAGAGCGTGAGTTGATGTGCGATAGCTGCTCTCTAGAAACCACGACGCTTAGCATACCTTAACTCGTGGATGGAAGGGAGAGGACGGGAGCAACCCACTTTACAAAATGCCTCCACAAGCTCCCTGCTCTTCAATTTTCCGCTCCTTAATAGCTCCAGTAACTCGGTTGCATCATGCTTCTCTGTAAGTTCCAATTCTCTTGTATTCAAAAGACCGCAATGTCTTGGAATTTCAGTCAGGTCTGATACATTTGCTCCCGGTCTGTAGGATGCAGGTAGTTGCCATTCCTTGGGAATCCGCGAGGCTAGATCAGCCCTTTTCTTTTCGGCTATGGACCGCCAAGTCTCCGCCTGCGCCATTTTATTATGTAGAAGGAAGAATTGAAGCGAATATTAAACATTTGCGGAGCTGGTGTTGATAATAAACTTTCAACAGCGGGGTGCGGAATGGCTCCGAGGTTACACGGGAATGACTGTTTGAGCGCAAATGGCACGCGAGCTTGTAGCGCAACAAATTTGTGTACATAACGTAAAGCAAAACAAGTATCATGTGCAATTTAAAGGTGTACAACGAATGAAATAACAAAGTGGTATACAGATTGAAATGGTCGTTGCTTTGTTGTTTTACACTGTGATGCTCTGAAACTCCAGGAGCCTGGTATGATGCACCGCGTTCTACGCCTCTCATGATCAAATACGCCTTCAAATGCACTCACGCAACTCTACTCGAGAATCCTTCAGTCATCATCTGAATCGGTCTCCGTATCCGTCTCGCTTGTATCATCATCTCCATCTTCGCCCTCTGTGTTGCTACCAGATTCGTCATCATCGTCTTCGACAACAGACTTCTTTCCTCCTCTCAAGGCTTGCATCTGTCCGGCAATAGAATCTAAAAGATATCTGTCAGTATATTCTGAAGTGTAGTGCCACAATTGAGACGTACCTTCATCAGGCTCGCTAATATCTCCTTCGTCTTCAATGGTCTCGGCCTTACTTACGTCCTCAACCACCATTGTGACCTGTTGCTTTGTGTCGAAACCGAGGTAGCTGTCACAAACGAGATGCATAGTAAATATGTATTTGCCAGGCTGTGGTGGCGCTCCGAAAGTCATACTTAAGGTCTGAACATCGAAGGTTGGCTTTCCATCCTCAGTGAATATTGGCTTGTCAAATGTGCTGAATGTGAAAGGTGGAACGGCAATCTTGCTTTGTTTTGTGTCTGCCAGGAAAACCTGCCATCTCGGACTGTGGTCGCGGGCAAAGAACGGAGCATAGGCAAGCGGAGGCGCAATACGCTTCTGGGTCGCTTCTTCTTTCTCTTTCTGCTTTGGTAATTTATCAGGTTCTTCTAGATCCTTTTCCGAGACCGGTGGAATATTGGTTGTTCCAGGAGGAATGAAGCGCGCCTTAATGACGAACTGAACGAGAGAACCAGGAGTAACATATTTCTCGCCATGGACTTTGAAGAACGCTCGTTCAACTTGCAGATAGGGAAGTTGTGATGCAATCATCTCGGCAGATCGAAGCTCGGCCGCAGAGAGCAGCTTCTGTTCAACAATGCGTTTCCGGCGGGTTTCGGGAGGAAGAGCCATAAACTGCTGGATTGACATGTGTGTTCGAGACCATTCGCCTTCAACCGCGCGGACAACCTCTGAACTAAAGTATGGGAGCTGTCGGAGTGGAGATTCTCCAGGGGCAATGCCTTGAATCAAACATTGGGACACTTGATACGCGGATACGAGAGGCTTCAGGTTACCGCACGCTAGAGTGATGACCGTAAAGCTCTCGTTGAGCGCATATGCTGTTGGCGCAACTTCGTACTTCTCGTCGTTCAGCGTCACGTCCGATAGATCGATGCGACCTAGGTAGGCCCAAAGCAACGCAAGAGCTTTTCGTCTTTCTCCTTTGTCCAAGTCCACCAATCGCTGCTTATCCACTGCAGTCATTCCTGACGCAAAAGGTGACGGGTCGCCTTCTGTAAGAATACGTTTCTCGATAGTCGCAAGACCACTCTCTGCCTTGTTTCCACTGAGAATTGTCTTGAATTCGTCACCAACGCTTAGCGCGGTAATTATTGCACCGGGAGTAACGTCTTCTTTGTACTCTCTATAGAGATGTTAGGTTTTCAATGAGAACAAGGAATAGTCATACGGGATACAGAGGCCAGGTGTTCACATCCTGTCGTTCTGCATGCCATTTTGATCGGAAGGGGAGTAACTAACCTGAAGAGATTTCCTGCGCTGTTCACAAGAACACCATCCTTAGTGACCTTTTGTGTGCCATACCACCATCGCCCTACTAGCCACGGAAGAAAGATTCCAACCAGGCCAAGGTAGAAAGTGAGAGTGTATTTTCCATGGCCGTCGGACACGATGAAACTCGGAAGAGCAATACCCATACTGAAGGCTTGCTTGCCATCCGGATTACCATACTGGAGATAGTTGTTCCGAATGTCATCATCTGTTAGAGCCTTAAAGGCCTTTGTGATCTCGACCCAATGTTCGTTGACGCTTTCGATGGTCTGATTGAGAGCGGAATCGATTTTGACTTTGTCGGGGTGAAGAGTGAGCGAAAGTTTCCTGTAGTGGCTTTTGATCTGCTTTTCGTCTGCAGTTCTCGAAATACCAAGCACCTCATACGGATCCCAGAGCTTAGGAGTCGTACGCGCGGTTACCATGATTAGGTAAACCATCCAGAACATGACGGCCCAGCCGGCGGCGCCGAAGAGCATCCTTTTGACCTTGCGTTCCCGCCTCTTCTGCTTCTTCTTGAGACCCTCGATGAGATCGGCATTATCTGGTTTGTAGTCAGACCGTATCCGTGGTGCGGTATCTTCGAGATCGCGGCTTGGTTTGAGAAGGGAATACGTGGTAGGAAGAGTGAGGATTGAGGCGAGCACTAGGATGAAGATTGGATAGAATTGGCCATCGTCATAGTTGTAGTCAGTCATATTGGCGACTCAACTTTGGGCCGGTCGGCCCTGCGCAAAGCGAATGTGAGCTCGTGATCGAATGCGACAGCAGCAACGAATGTGAGTTGATCGCGGAAAAGGTGAGACGTCGTGGTGCGAAGAAGAGAGAAGCTTTGCTCGTCAGGAGGGACACAAATCCTGGTCGAGGAGAAGAGGTTGTTGGGTTGTGGGCGAACAAAGAAGATGGCAATGTTCCACTGTGTCGTCTTCTGTGGAAAGGAAAGTTTTCAGCCACAGCGAGCCAGAACTAGCCAACAAGCCACACTTGCAAAGTGTCCACTGTCCAGACCGTTGATCAGAAGAGACCAATCAGGTGAACTCCCATCTGAGTTTCAAACGAACAGGATGCGGTCCAACCAATCTCGTAAGGAGTTCGAACTTGCAACAATTCACCAGGTGTTTCTGCTGTGAGTGATTCCCAGCGATGTATTCCATACGCGTGTTGTATGCTAGAGATAGAAAGGTGAATCAGACTGAGTTTATTGCGTCTACGCACTGAAACCGTCATAAAGGCATAGATACCACCACATTTTGATGCGTTTTTCACTTCCACTGCTGTCAAAACTCACACAACTCGTATTTAACATAGATTCAACTGTGTTTTCAGATTATCAATTCACTGTATCTCCAACTTCTATAGTTTATAAACTTCATCTACCCATCACGAACATCTCTAGCCTCATCATCTTCGTATCCACTCTCAGCCTCACTCGCGGATACCTTCTTCAGACATTAAAGATGTATGCCAACGCAACTGACTGCTGTAGCGACACTTTCAACAGCGGAGTTATTCTTCCATACACGATCTTGGCCATCAGCGTGGCTGCTTTCCTAATTTTCATTGGTTTCCTTTGCGTGGTCTTTCTCCGCCGGAGGGGTAGGGATTCCAGGCATGTCCGGTACCAACATCAAAGCAATCCCTCCCGCAGAGCCAAAGTACAGGATCATGAGCTCGCTATGCCGCCCTCACTGCCTACGAAGGTCATGTTGAAAGCATATTTGAGGGCCAAGGAAGAAACTTTGCATCAGAATGAGCCATGAGATGTGTCAGCCTCTTCATTCCCTCCGCGGTTCGTTCAAAGGCAACAACGGCCCGTACCTTATCTAAAGTGAAGCTCCAAAATCGACACCAATTTATTCAGTATGGCTATGAAAGTCAGGGTATAAGTCACAGGATTACGAAACTCCACCTTCAGTCGATACAATTCTATTTATCTCTTGCCAGCAACTCATCCACCTTTATGAACAGCTCCTTCGGATCCTCAAACACATACCAGATCTCCTTTGGCACCTCCTCAAACGCCTTTTCAAATCTCTCGTCGCTATTCTTCCTCTGCTCATCCATCTCCGCCACACCCGTAACCTTCCTGATGAAGATGGCGCGCACCCAATTCGGATTGTTGTGGTATGTTTCGGCGTACGCCTCGGGATCACTCTGCGTGCTGTCTCCGATGCATATCATCTTTCGACCTGGAAACATACCGTGTACACCCTTCATACGCTCCACTTTGAACGCTTGCACTCCCGCCGTCAGTGCGAGCAGAAAGGCACCGAGATTCATGATCGACGTCTCCCGCAGCATCAGTTCGCCTGGAGGGTAGTACGACTCGCGGAAGGAGCGCAGGAATGGATAGAGGTTGTATGGACTTGCGGAAATGTACCAGAATGGTGGGTTATCCAACTTTTGATCAAGGTGCTTGTAAAATTCGGGCATTCCGGCGATGGGTTCGGGAGTTTCGACGAAGGTGGTGCTGAGGATGCCAAGTGGTGATGCGGTGAGCGTCTTCTTGATCGTGTCGTCAATGTCGGATATTACGGACCAGCCAGAAGATTCTGCGAATGTCGTTTTCGAAGGGACAGATGATGGTATATCGACTGCGCGCGAAGTGACATTGCTGCCGTCTTTGTGTTCGCCGGATATTTGGATAACGTTGTACGATACACCGTTCAAATTGCTTGCGGAGAGCTTTTGTCTATTCTGCGGATCGTCTCCAACTTGTAACCACGTGTAATGTGCTGGAAGGATTCGAGCAGCAAAAGGCTGTAAACGTTGTGCAATCGTCTTCTTCGCTTCTTCATTATCGGCAATATGCAGCATACCCGCAATCGTGGCGGCTAGCTGACTCTCGTCTTCGCCCGAGTTCTTGTAAAAGTAAGCGGCTGTGAAGTTCGCTCGCCAGTTGTCGTTGCTAGTTGGCTTCCACGCTGTGTTGTCCAGGATCCAGACAGCATGTTCCTTGGGATTACATTGCTTTACCAAAGGGTTGAAGCGACCGAGAACGGATGAAAGCTGGTCGATCAAGGAAACTTTTCGACGAGACACCAACGGTGTAGACATTTTGGCTTCGTAGTCCGCGAATTTTGCATACTGACGGCAAAGGCGCTCATCCTCCGTCTCAACGAGGCCATTTCTAGCTACGTTGGCAGAGAACGTGCCTGATCGTGTAAGAGAGGACATGATGAATATGTTTACGAATGACTGTTATCTAGTAAAACGCGGTTTCACGCGACACGGCGGCGAGAAGAGCGTGATCCGGTGTCTTAAAAAGCAACTGAGCTGTGATGTATAGACTCAATGGAATGAAAGGCGAAATGGCAAGTCAAGAATCAGCTGACGGAAACTCACTACCCCTTAATGGAATATAATTGCAAAACGATGAGGCTTACGGTAGTCGCGTGAGCGGTTGATTTACGGACAGGCATGACGCTGTCGGAGGCGCGATCAGCCACGAGGTTGAATCGGGTCCGTGATCTGAGATTTAATACCAACCGCGTGTCCAGGATCGTGACCCACAAGCTCCGCAACCTGCCAATGTGAAACCTTCGTTCATCATGTATCCGCTTATTCTACATCATACTACTGTGTATTGAACCGTAATTGCTAATCTCCAATATGCTTATAAATGCATTCTTGAAACGAACCTAGAAAATCGCCCTTCAACATTGGTCCGATATAAAGTATCCGTCGTGCAGAATGCTCTACTAGGCTGGTAAATTCCAGATCGACGGAAACGAACTTTCCGATATGAGCAGAATGTTATATAGCGACTGTAGTAAAGAGAGAGAGTGGCAGCTTGGCAACAAATAATATATTCTGTAAGATGTAACTAATATCCGACTGCATTCGACAACAAAGCTTGCTGTAGAGCATTCCCGTACAAACCGGTATCTAGATTTACGTCCGTTCTAGAGTTGTTGAGAAGAACCTGAGCAACATCCAAATTCTTGTAGAAAATCGCAGATTGCAACGGAGAACCATGCTCCCCTTGGGTGTTGGGATCTGCGCCTTTGGATATCAAATACCTGACTATTCCCACCTATCCTGAAGTAGACACTTGATGTAAAGCTGAACCATACGCGCCCAGATTGAGATTTATGTTGGCGTTATGCTGAATCAGGAGAGTCAGAGCGTCTTTTCTACCACTTGATGCGGCCCTTTGAAGTGCAGTACCATGATATCCTCCGTAAAAGTCGATAGTGCCTGGTTGGAGGTGTTGACTAAGAAAATTGATCATCTCTATTGATGCGTGCTTGACAGTGCAGGAAAAGGGAGATCTTTCAACATCACTGCAAATCAGGTGTGGATCTCCGCCATGCTCAAGAAGAATTTTCGCTGCCGGAATACTATCATTCGAAATTGCTGCATGTAGTGCGGTATTTCCACCATCTGGATGTGTCTCATTCGGGTCTGCTCCGTTGTCCAGAAGGAGCCCAAGCACATCGTTCAAGTCTCTTGAGACAGCCGAAAGCAAAGGCATTCTGTCGGTATTATTACCAAAGCGAAACCCGTCATCAATCAAATTTTTAATTACGGATCTCCTCTTCGTGGCGATTGCTGTTGTCATTGGCGTTGCGGAACGGCGTATCGAAAACGTCCACTTCTTGTGATTCACCACCTTTTCCCACTTTGCGAAATGGCATAGTAACTTAATTCATCATCTTTCCTTTGGCCTTCAGTAAGTAACTTGATGATGAGGCCGTCTAACTCGGTGTCGGGACCGATATTTTGCGTTTACTCAATCCAAGATTTAGCTGTGTAGTCCAGCAGAGGATGCTTGAGTAGATCCTTTTCTACATCCTCTTCGCTTTCGTAAAAATGGAATTCCAGACTTAATAGATATTTCAAGCACAGCTTTGCCAGAACGCCGTGCGCATGGTCCTTACTCACTTGAAAGATTTCGGCAGGAGTACCTTCTAATCGTTGGGATAGGACGAGCTCTTTGATAGAGAAATGGGAGAATGAGATAGTGACTGATTTTTCCTCCCATTTGATGAGACCACCAAACATGTGAAAAATATCTGTGGGAGAAGCCAGTCCCTTCATGGGACTATGCAATTCTGGCTTGGCCAATTCCAACGCTGCCATTGAGCTCGTTGAATTTCATTGGTCGAAGAGAGCAGCATAGCCATTCTGCCAACCATATGGCGAGCTCAATCTTCCACTTTGGTAGTTCGCATATGGAGGATAGAACTCGTTCATGTGATCTATCCAGAATGGTCTCTAGAGTGCCTACTAGTTTGGAACGCTCTTCGTCATCTTTTAGGATACAGAGGCTATCAAACTGGCATCTGGCCTACTGAAAGCTGTTAGAGTATCGATTAGCAATGGCCAAAACAGCTCTAAGGATATTGAGGATCGTACTTTCCCTCCGCACCTTTCAAGATGCTCTGCAAAACATTCTCTCTAAAAACAGGCTGCATCAGGAAACCGGTATTATTTCGCTGTCGCTTAGATGTCTCGGCGGCCAACATCAATCTGATATCTTCGGACACGCTGGAAGTGTCAATTTGGATCTGAGAAACATTGCCAAGCACGGATTCGATATCTTGCTCTCTCCTGCTGCTGAGCAGTAGTAGTACAATTCCTGAGTCGTTCACTCCAATGTCGTATAACCAGCTAAGAAATGGTCCTCTGTGTTGACACTCATCCAATGCATCAAGAACAATGACCAATCGATCATATTGTGCTTTAGCGGAAATGAAGAGATCTTGAAGAGTCTCTAGTGTCGCAGAATGTTCCGGCATGCTTCCTTGGTTTTGACGATCAAATGATGCACACACAATCTTGAATATCTCGGGGTTTTGGGTGCACAATTGACCAAGTAGGGAACCTAAGATGGCTCTTGGATCACGTCTCGAGTTGTCCCTGTTGTAGCAGTAGAAATAAACAAGAGCTTCCTTCGCCAGATACTGCAAACTCTTCAAATGGGTAATGACGGAAGACTTGCATAGGTTTGTTAGCATCCATGCGCGAGGCATTTGCATCATTGCACAGGGACGAACGTTAGCCCAGTCTTCCCTGCTCCAGCTGTCCCGTAAACGTTAGCACGATCGAATTCTGTGTTTAAGCTTAAGACCCTTACGCTTTGCGTTAACCCAAAGAATCCCAGATTTCGCCGCTTTTCAGCCAAGGAACTCGGATAAATCAAGAAACCATTGGTTAGTGCCCGGCGACGGAATTTGGGAGATAATGTTTTGGTGAGCGGCGACATCTGCTGAACCTAGCCAGTCAAGCACGCTGGTGAATCTCGTATCTACATGTCATCAGTCCGCAAGCTGTGAAGCGTCAACAAGAAGATAACCTACAGTTTCGATTGTTCTGAAGGGAGGGTTTGTCTATCTCTTCCCGAAGCCGAAAAATCGCTTGATCCTCCTCACCATAAATGAGTGGCATATAGATGCCGAAAATGCCTAGGAGACAGTAGGCTCTGTCTTCTTTGCGTGTGGTCTTGCGGTTGGTTGTCCATGACATTCGTTCGGAAACACTGAATCCAGATAGCGGACTTCCTTGAAGAGCCTAGACCAGTATCCTGGTTATATTGTGAATCTCCCGTTCCAGTGACCGCCTATCACCGAGCCGTACGCCTCCAACAGAGAAGAATTCGACCGAGGCTGGAGCGATGAGTTTCCGAAGCGTCCAACCACGAGTAAACCATTTACTTTTTCGAAACGCTGGTAGCCAAGCCTCAACTTCTACGCCTTTCACACATAGGACATCGGACAAAAAGACGTAGCACTTGGCGGCTCGCTGATACCAGCGAAACATAGAGTTGATCGCTTCCGTGAGTTCGGCATCTGAAGACTTTTTGATGCAACAGGTATCGACCCAGAAGTGTTGTAAACCGTCTCGAAAGGCCTGATCGGCACAGAACCGGATCTTGTTATAGCCTGCCTTGCTCTCCACAGCGTCAGTCGTGAAGTCCTCAAATGTAACTTCTTCGCCATCTGCCCCCCGGGTATGCGAGAGGATGACATATTCAGGAAGGTGGTCGTCCGGCAGGTCTTTGGTTATGCTGAGCTCGCCGTCACTACTTCGCTTTAGAAAACACATTTTTCATAAGGGCTCTCAAAAGAGTTCTAGGGGCAATAGGTTTTGTCTATCTAGATACAAACTTGCTGTCTTAGAATTAAGGACGGGATGAATGATGATAAAGGATGGGAGGTCGCGAATTCGACGCTGAAAATGCCTCTATTGAGGGGAAGGGGGCAGTGCAAGAAGTACCGCAAGAGCAGCCACACATGCAACAGTATAAAGTCGCATGGGCCAAGGGCGCCAGATAGGAATCACATTGTTCAAAGTCGACAGCAGACACAACGAGACAAGAGATGTGACGAGACACCGATTGAAGGTCGACAATGAGGCCTATCGCATACTGCGCGTCACTGGCAGCTCATCGCACGGTTCAGGGGTAGAAGGCGGGTGCCAGATCGCGTCGTCGATGTCGTAGTGTTGGCAGTGAGATTCAATGAACAGCCACGGTCAGGAGGCTCAGGATTGGCCAAAGCAGACGATTTGCACAAGATTATGGGGAAAGTCGTCTCTGTGACAACATCTGAGTTACTTTAAGTCAAAATACTCATCGTTTTTCTCGATAAGGCGTGGCTCTCGAGACATAGTGAGGGACATTACGATACAGCAAGTCACTAGCCTGCTCTTTCTTTCTTCAGCATCTCGAACACTTCATCTTCTAGAGCAGTGTTCGCTCCAGCGGAATGTCCAATGCCAGGCGGCCCAGCATCGTTGAATACCTCTACTATCCTGGTTCGACCTTGTCCTGAAGCTTCCACAATAGTTCCACCTTTGTGCGATGGATTTACGCACAGGTCCAGCAAAACGTCGGCAATCTCTTCCGGTGAAATCCATAGATCATTCTCACCGACCGACTTGAGCTTCTCTGGATTCGCCTGATGCCATAGTGGTGTGTTGACCAATCTGTGAGTAGTCAGTGCAAGGACTGTGAGATGAAAGCGTTGGACAAACCCCGGAGCGACTGCGAGAACTTTGATGCCCTCCTTGGAATCCAATTCTGCGAAAGCTCGGACGAAATGGTTGATGAAAGCCTTCGTCGCGCAGTAAATTGGTACTCCCAATCTGGTACATTGACCTCCAATCGAAGAAACATGCGCGATGATACCAGGCTTGTTTGCCTTCAAGAATGAGCGTATGGCGAGTCTAGTCGCCTTAACAGGATGCTCAATATTCACTTGGACGGTTTTGTATCCTTGTTCCTCAGTATCATTCCAGAAATTAGACCACTTTGGTTCGAAGATGCCTGCTGCAGGGCACACAATATCCGGGGTTCCAAACTCCTTCTCTGTGAACGTGAAAAGATTGTTTAGTTCGACCCAATTTGTTACGTCTGTTTTCTTGAAAACCACTTTAGGCGATCCAGATGTGCTTTCGACCAGCTTCTGCGCGTTGGTGTTGAGTTGGAGGTCGCCGATTACGACATTGCAGCCGTTCTTGAGCAGAAGCCGAACAAATTCAAGTCCAATGCCTTCAAAGGTAGTTAACGTCTGTATATGGAAACAATGTGTTCATTCGAAAGAATTTGAGAGAAACATTTCAATGTGTACCCACCTGAACCTCCTCCCGTAACAATTGCGGTCTTTCCGCTTACGCCCTCTGTCGAACCCATGATTGTTATGAACTCTCTAGGAATCAATTACTTTAACATGCCCATAAAGACTGAAGGAAATATATATATGTTATCGTTAGGAAAAGCATTACCATAACTTTCCTATTGCTACTTTACTCTGCCCCTCTCCGAAGAAGCGGAACACGATGTGGAACGGAAAAGCATAGCCTATATTCTAACTCTGAATGAAAAGCTTATCAATGAAATCTGGCTCGGAGTGGAATTTGTTTGAGACTTATATATTTCAAATCCTAAACTAGCAAATAGTGACAGTCTGTTTACCCCGAGTAGAGCTTTCCTCCCTCCTTCTAAATCGATTTCCTACACTCCCTTTTCACTTGTCGATTTTTCCCCTCAAGGGGTTGAAATTGAAAGGGTTTCTTTGCAGAATATCGTGTTGCAGTCTTTGAACGGTCGTTTTTCCATCGCAGTAAAATACAAAGGCGCATCAGCATCAACATGACCCGACCCAACGGCTCATATCTGGACAGTGCGCGTATGACTCTAGAACCTCACATCTGCCCAACCGCTTATTCCGCACCAAATCCGTTGACCAAGCCATCTGATCCCCTCGTAATTCCACTCGAAAGACGTACGCTGGTCTGCTCATCCTTTGGAAGATTCTCCAAACTCTTTTGTACCAAGTCATAATTCCCAAAGAAGTCATGAGCTCTCGCATCTCCCTTTCTGTTTCCTCCAATTCCATGACCCAGAGTAACGCCGATGATACCTCCGATTTTAATCCTGTGAGCTCTCTCATCAACATCTCGCTGCAGCAAAACCGAGATGATCGACCCGTCGTACGCGGTCTTCTGCTGCGCGACGGCATCCGGGAACACCCATCCAGCAGGCGCGTCAGTCCTGGCCGCCACATCACCATCCAGCCTGACGGGATGCCAAGGTGTCACCACGCAGTCGCCTAGAACGCACATCTCCGCGCCACTAACATCCCACTTGACGACCTCGGCGACCGCTCTCGGGCCCGCGGCCGTCCACACCTGTGCTCCCCGTCGCAGCGCCGAAATGGGCACCGCCTCACCGCTCGCAAGCAGGACCTCGCAGTGGGCGGCAAAGCAGCCCGCGCCGCGGTTATTCCAGCGGGCCATCTTGGGCGCGACGTACTTCTTTCCGTTGGCAGGCGCGCTCGCAGCCTGGCCGAAGCCGCCGAAGGCCGCGCGGCTGGGCTTTGGCGCGGGGAGGGCGTCGAACGCGGCATCAAGGGCGTCACGGCAGCCCACGAACAGCGGCGCGTCGCGCGCGTACAGCAGTGGGCCCGGGTCTTTGAACGTGTTGCAGGCCTGCGTCGCGTGCGCGTTCCACAGGCTCATCAGGTAGTGCCGGCCCCAGGTGCGCCAGTACTCCGGCTTCAGTGACAGCGTCACTTGCCCGTGTGGGTCGTCGCCGCAGAGGTCGGAGAGCAGGGACTGGTTTGCTTCGTCGGAGAGGTTCAGAGACTTGAGGTTTTGGATCAGGATCTGGAGCTCGGCAGTTGGGACTTCGAGATTCGTCGCTTCAAGCGCTACGTGCTCGTGATCGTTGGGTCGAATTGGATAAAGGCTGCTCAGGAGACGGCAGATGCTGGATCGTGTGCGGTGATAGACTATCCATGACTGAGGCCGGCAAGTGGTGTCTGCGAGAGAGCGAATGGTAGAGTGTGATCTCGGGTTGCTGTTAGGTTTTCTGGTGTTCGATTTCGTATACGATATTGTTGCTCGAACTTCGTATTTGCCGAGGCCTTTAACATTCGCGGCGTCGTGAATGTATTGCAAGTATATGTCTCGAGACTGTCCGTAATGAATGCTTCCAACTGGAATTTCAATATAATTGAACTGGGATCCTGCCTTTGGAAGGCGTTTCTCTGCCGGATTTGTTTGTTCCACCGTGTTTCCACAAGTTTGTACTAGCTGTACACCCTTAGGTGTTTGGATTGTCAGTGACGCACCAGTGGCAAACGTGTTTTGGAGATTAGCAACAGCGTGGATGAAGACGGTGCCAATCATTCCCGAGTCTGGAATGAAGGCAAAATTGCCACCGGATACCTCGGAAATAGACTTGAGCAAACCAGACTTGATACTATTGCCAAAGCCAAAAGTGTGAATTGGAGCAGCCAGTTGCGCGAACGTTCGAAGCTTAGGTACATATCCTTGTGGCGGACACATGAGGTTTGGCATACCATCAGTCAACACCATAAGCGCCGTGACATTTCTCGACTTTTTGGCGGTTTTAAAGAGGTCAAGACCATCTTTGATGCCTTGCCACATGTTCGTCATGCCGTTAGTTTTGAGGTTTTCAATCCGGGTGACCGTGTCTTTCTTGTTGTTGTCGTTCATCCATATCAGCTCTTGCACCACTTCCGCGGTGCTTCCATAAGTGACGATTCCGAGGCGATCCTGGACGTTCAGAGTCTGTACGATGGTTCTCGAAGCATGTCTCACCAGATCCAACACGCTGAGTCCGCTGTCTTCTGGAATCGAAGTATCGTCCTTTGGTGCAGGTGCTGCCGCGTTCATACTCGTTGAAGTATCAATGACGAGTACAATATCACAGGACACGTGCTCAAAGACGTGTTTTGGTTCCCTTGGAGGATCGATCGAGACGATGATTCCATCTTGTTCAGGGAGAGGATGGAGTTCTAGGCTCAGACCATCGGGTGTTCTTTCGCTTCTTGAACGAAATGGAAGGGCCTTCTCGTCAAAAGTCGTGTCATCAATTGGTGTATATTCTTCCAGCTGGTCCCATTCGTCGACCGAATGGTCTAGCATAGTAGTATCGCGTGTCATTTTGTGTGTTTAAACGAGATTTTGATCTCAAAGATATGATAGTATTCTTCTTGAACACTGATGAGTATTACACCGGAGTTAAATAAATTTGGTGATTTAACTCAGGCGTTCTTTTGCTTCGGCTAATCCCTGGGCGTCGTGGCAGTGCACTGTGGTCACCGGAGACTATTGCCCACTCACACACTAGCAAACTCTTTCGATGTCTGAATAGAGTCAACGGTCACATGCTGTGGCGGATTTAATTTCTTCTAAGCTACCTGTCAGGCATCCGTTGCGGCCGTAGCAGGCAGCATTCACGCGACTCTTCAGCTGAGACTTGACAGTGTTTCGATTATAGAGCTGAGTCCAGGAACTCTGGTGGCTTGTGATCGGAAGAGTGGTATCGCACGATGAACTTTGAAGAATGACACAAATACCATGTTGTGATTTCTCCCAAGTACGATGAGGCTGGGATTTCCGAAGTGTGGACGACAAGGTTGCACAGCCTGACTGGACCGCAAATGTAGGCGGTACATCGCTATCACTAGCCGCTAATAAATGAGTAGGGCCGAAGCTTTCATCAAATCACGACACCGTAATTCGAGGAGTCATTTGTTGAACTTCCCCGCAAATTTTGTTGAATCACTTTATCTACTAGGTCTTGATTCGATATGAAGGTATTCATGACTCTGCTGCTTCGTATCATTCGAATGTTGCTTTGAAGTGTGACTTCAACTTCGAGCAAATCATCCACTGATGCTTCCACTCCTTGACAATTGCTGCCAGCTCACATCCAACTTCGACGACAACTTGAAAAGTACTTTTCTCGAAATCCATGCCAAAGATACTCTGCTGGTCATCTAAGGTTCCCCAGAGCCTTAAGTGCTTTTTGGAGTCCCGATCCTGCAGGTCGCCCTCATCTACGAGATGTCCAGCATTCATCTTTGGAGTGTTAGCGTGCATGAATGCAGCTCGTACTGTCATATTCCCAGAAACTTCGGTAATTCCTCCGTACTTGTCATAATCATCCGTTGGGTGGAATTGCACCATCGCAGAGCCCTTGAATTCGGTTCCTGAATGTCTGCCTAGGCTCTTCACAGGAGTCTTCACTCTGTAGTAAGGCGCGCCCAATACGATCGCTGCTGTTTCAAAAGTATTTTTATCCCCCTGTCCCAGTGCTCCCTGGCTTAGAAGAGGGTAGTAGTACTCCGGACCCCATATGTTGTAGTATGTTGCAAGAATGAGTGTTTTGATGTGCATCCTTTTGTCAACGAGTAATTGTCCCGCCTCACTGGATGCCACTGGCAAGTTTTTCGGAAATTGATCTAAGCCAGCAATTCTGTAAAAGACCGGTGCTTCACTGCCCACCCAGAAGTCCGGCCATCCAATAAAGCCTGTGGAGGTGAAGGGCTTTGTTGCGAACAGCTCCTCTGGGTTTACCACGGGAATGCTGTCCGAATCCAGGAGCAATACATCTTGAAAACTAGAGAAGAGTAAAGCTAGGCTCTTAAGTTGATAATGAGTGATTGAAAACGTCATATTCTGATGATTCGCCGCTTCGTCACCGATTTCATCCTCCTTGGGCGGTTCAAGAAATTGCGACAGAACCACACATCTCGCATTCAGATTAGGCAGTACCTTTTCGCAAAGTGCCGGTTCATACTCTTCCCAGTCCGCAAGAAAAGCTTCGACGGGTAGGTTGCTTCCGGCCTGTCTCAGCATCTTGATGCCTACTATGGCTGGGCCAAAATACTCTCCACCAGCCACGGTCACAATTCCTTTCCCGTGGTAGAGGCTGCCTGCATCTTGCTTCAATATACCGCTTGCGGCATCCAAGGCATCCATAACTGTGGCATGGGACGTCTGCATTGCTTTTGTATCTGCCTCAGACAAGTCAAGCATGGACTGGAATTCCTTTCGAATGCCGTCGCTATCCGCAGGCACTCCAATATTGCTTGCGCCCACACCATTGACATTTATCGCGGAAATTGTCGGCTTAGAAGTGCTGATGGTGGTGGCCCAAGGTCTCCAAAAGCGCCTCGCCGCGTTCAGGTATGTAGCGTTGAGATCGGCGTTGAGCGCTTCAAGCGGCGGCCTCAGGCTCAGGAATCCATTCTCGCGCGAACCGGACGAAAGGTGAGGAAGGCTGAGAGTTGTCGCGAGATCAGCATTGCCGCGGAGAGTGAGGTAGACTAAGACGGCGGCGCCGAGGAGAAGGCTGGAGAGAGCGAGGCGGTGCAGCTTAAGTCTCATGGTATCGCCGAGGCTTCATGATCGTTTGAGGAGTTTGGGAGAGCACGATCATTGCGATCGCTTCTGTGATAGCCCGGGGAGCCGAAATGGGGAGAGTGGTGAGGAATTGAATTGCTTGTTTGTGAAGGCGGAATAAGCAACAACTCCTGGAATGCGTCGCGTTGCTTCTTAATATTAGATCTGGTCAGTGCTTCGTTAGCGGAGAAACTCCGAAACTCGCAACGAATTTCTCCCTTTCTCAAACCCATTTCCAATTGAATAGTTCACAATCAATCATGGAGAGGAATTACAAGCGAGAAACTTTTCTATACCTCTTCTCTGCATCATCCTTTCATTTCATGGTGGCTCTTTCGACGTTTAGGCGCCAAGGACAATGCCTTCTACGGAGTAGGTCCTACAACATCTCAAACCAGCTCGACTCACCCTAGTCGCCTTCTCATGCATGCAAGTACCATTTGTACATTCAACCGAAGAAGCTGATAGTTAGCTCGTCAATCAATGGCAGCGTGATATCAAGCGCTCCACATCACGTGTCTGTCGCGCCCTACCAGTTCTCCACTAAAGCCGATATCGTTGGACATGCAAAGGACCTGCGTTATCCTTGGTGGACCATCCTCATGAGGCTATTATTTCCGATCTTTTACGTTTTGAAGTCTGCGTATCTGTGTCTTCTCTATGACTCAACTCAGGAGTAGCATATCCGTCTTAACCTTTGAAAGTCTTTCAGACCATCAATTCTCCAAGTCTTTCCGAACTTCATAGAATTAAACAGATAATCCAATTCGTTTCTGATGAAATGGCGCCGTCAGCAATCTCACCGGAGCTCGAAAAGAACAAGCAAAACCTAATTATTGCCGCTCAGAATAAGAATGTCAAAGGCCAATCTCCTTTGCAGGCCATATCCCAAGGTGTCAGTCTTCCCGGAATTCCATCATTCACAGACATTGAGAAACACCGCGCATGGCTCCTAGAACACATGGCGGGCGCCTTCCGGGTCTTTGCACGAAAGGGCTTCACCGAAGGCATGTCTGGTCACATATCGGTGCGAGACCCAGAACACCCGCACTGGTTCTGGACGAACCCGCTGGCACGCCACTTCGGCCTGCTGAAAGCGTCGGACATGATCCTGCTGGACTATAGCGGCGCCGTCGTCGGTGGCAACAGGAGCAGGCCCGCCAACGCCGCCGGCTTCCTGATCCATGGCGCCGTGCACAAGGCCCGTCCCGACGTCCATGCCGCCTGCCACATGCACTCCAAGGCTGGCAAAGCCTGGAGCGCCTTCAACAAGAAGCTGGAGATGCTCAACCAGGACGTGTGCTACTTCTACGGCGATGCTCTGGCCGTGTACACCGAGTTCGGCGGTGTAGTCTTCTCCGCGGAGGAGGGTGCCAGGCTCGCTGCGTCGTTGGGCCCCAATGGCAAGGGTCTCATTTTGAGGAATCACGGCTTGCTAACGGTGGGAACCACAGTAGATGAGGCGGCATATTTGTTCACCTTACTAGAGCGTAGCTGTGAGATCCAGTTGATGGCGGACGCTGCGGCTGCGAATGGGTTGAAGAAGATTCTTGTGCCTGATGAAGCGGCCGAGTATACATTCAGGATGTCTAGTGATCCAGAGAGCTTGTATTGGGAGCATCAACCGGATCTGGAGTATGAGTATGCTATGGACGACTCGTTCAAGGGTTGAATTGGGTGACTGATACGCGAGGTTCATGCCAATAATATCGCGCAGCAACCAGATCTTGCTTCGATTCTTCGACACTGATTTTCGCTATGTACATTCTTTACCGATTAAAGCAAGTGAGTAGCATCAATAAGGCATCTTAGTGGCAAATTCAACAGAATTTGAGATCTAGGTCAACTGCATCAAGTTTCGGGCACGACACGGCCCGGACATGGCCCGTCGTGCGTCGATCGCTCCACTATTATGAGTAGTGTTAAAGGCAAGCCAACAAGAACGGCTGACTTCATAGCAGGATCAAATGTTGCTACAGATAATACCGTAGATTAGAAGCTTATAAATAAACTGTGAAAATTCTCGCATTTCCTTTGATTCTTCATCTCATCTTATTCTCAATCTTCACCAATCCGTACGTAGCAACAATGGCAGCCAAGAGTAGACGGTTGATACCAATGTACATCACAGCCTCGCTCATCTCCTCCTTCGGTGGCCTACTGAATGGATTCGATACTGGAAGCATAGGTGCTCTAACTACTATGAACACATTCCACTCCTCAATTGGCAAACTCTCCTCGTCGCAACTCGGCTTTACGGTCTCACTCATCATGTTGACCGGTGCCATTCCCAGCATCTTTGCTGGAACTCTGGCTGATAAGATTGGTCGGCTGCGCGTAGTACTGATAGGAGCAGTCATCTTCATCCTTGGTGCAACAATAGAGGCAAGCGCGAATAGCCTCATGGCTTTCAATGTCGGAAGAGCATTTGCGGGTCTTGGTGAAGGAGTTTACCTGAGCAGCGTGAGCGTGTGAGTGTACATCTGTTTTGCTCTCTCCTTCTCCTTTTGGACGCTGTCGGCCTAACGCATAAACCAGCTACATCTGTGAGATCGCTCCATCCTCCCATCGAGGTGCTCTCGCAGGTCTCCCACAGTTTCAAGCCACTCTTGGGGTGTGTCTTGGTTACTTCACCTGCTACGGTTCCGTCCATATTCCTTCATCACTGGCATGGCGAACACCATTAATCATCCAAGCTGCCGTTGGAGTAATCCTAGCAGTGAGCTGTCTCGCGCTCCCAGACTCGCCTCGCTGGCTCATCCACAACGGCAAGCTGCAAGAAGCGAAGCACGCACTTGAGCAACTCAACTATCCGATTGCTGAAGCCGAACGGGACATCTTACGCCCGAGTGCCGATTCGCAAAGGCCAAGTCTAAACGCGTGGCAGTCGTTCGCGCTCATCTTCGGGCGCGGCTATCGTGCGCGCACCATCCTGGCTCTCTTCGTGCTCGGCATGGTGCAGCTCAGCGGCATCGACGGCGTGCTGTACTACGCGCCGACGCTGTTCACGCAAGCGGGGCTGCCGAGCCAAACATCCACGTTCCTGGCGTCCGGCCTAAGCGCAATCCTGATGCTGGCGGTGTCGATACCGGCGTTCCTGTTCGCGGACCGCTGGGGCCGCCGCACATCCGCGATCGCCGGCGGCCTCGCCATGGCGTTCTGCATGGTGGCGATGGGTGCGCTGTACGCGGGGCGGGTGGTGCACGCAGCTGGCGCGGCGCGCTGGCTCGTCGTCGTCCTGGTGTTCTGCTTCAGTCTCACCTACTGTGCGACTTGGGGCGTTGTCGGTAAGATCTACGCGTCGGAAATCCAGCCGGCCAACACGCGTGCTGCCGCGAACTGCGTTGCCCAGGGCCTCGGCTTCTTCACCAACTGGCTCGTTGCTATCTTGACGCCCATACTGCTAGCTAAGTCGGCATTCGGCGCCTACTTCCTGTTCGGAGGGCTAACGCTCGCGACGGTTGCCGTGCTATGGGTGTGCATGCCGGAGACTAGAGGGAGGAGCTTGGAAAGTATTCAAGAGGCGTTCCACAGGCCTGTGATGAAGAACTGGACGTGGAAGTTGAGCAGCTATGTCTCGAGAAAACAAGAATGCAGACAAGAACAATTGGCCAATGACGATGTTAGTTTAATATCCATGAACACAGCGCTGGCTGAAGGACCGACGGCCGTTTCAAGCCTACAGTCAATAGCCGGAGGATTAAGGGTCGACCTCTCTATTCCGTAAGTTCACATCCATGACTTTGAACTGGAATCGAAAATATTTCGACTAGAGCTGGCATTTTCGGAGACTGTATAGCAAGAATGATATAGATGAGTATATAGTAGAAATTACAAGTCGAAATCAGTCGCTTATGAAGGGTTGCCTCCGAAGGCACTCGTAAAGTCTTGTGGTAAATACTCCAGGAACATCATGTCGTCAGCAAGCATACTCATGTCTATATCTTGACTCTCAATCATCATGCCACTATAAGGTAAACTGTTTGCCGGTTGAAACTGAGAAAACGGATCATTCAAGGTATTTTGTACATAGTCAATGTTGGGAGAGGTTACCGTTCCTGTTATATTATTGGATCGTCGTGGCGTTGCAGTTGGATACGGCGAATGAAGGTTGAGAAGAAGGTCGGCATCTGACATTCGACGAGCATCTACGCTTGGTACGACTCCGGTAGAGGTCTGGTAGGATGTGGTTTGATAGTTCTGTGACGACATGATTGGTATACTATCACCTGCTGTCACAGTAGATATTGAAGGCAGTTGAAATCCATTCCCAAGACGTTGCTGCTGACCATTGATCCCTTCACTGGAGTAGAGCATAGCTAGGTTCGCTGATCGTGGAGAGTTCATTGTACCAGTGAGAGACCAGCCAATGGCTTATAAGATGTTAGATGACTGGTATATTTGTCAATATGCTGAACGTACCTTGTGCAGGGTCGATGCCAGGAGATCCAGGGACGGGTGACTTGTTTTGGAATGGAGAAGAAGACGATATGCTAGGTCGAGCATTAAGATATACACCCCAAGAAAGCTTTCTCCTGTATATTATTAGATTGTACTCCAACGATGAGCAACATCTGACCAACCTCCATCCAGGAGATGTGAAAGCAGGTGCCTTAGTGGGCACTTCAAGAGCGCTTTCCATTTCCTCTTTAGTGTAGAGAAGAGGATCTCCGACGCCTTTGGCTTTCTGATCAAGTACGGTTAAGATGTACTTTGTTCCAGCCCAATAGTGTTCAAGCTGTTGTAGCGCTCTATAGCATCGCTGATAGTTTTGATTTGCAGCAGCAGCAAGTAAGCTATGCTTAGCAGCAAGCTTCTGCTCAGCCGTAGCCTTGTCAGGGTACTCTTGCCTTTGATCCTTACTACTGCCACCGGTGGAGGTATCGGCCTTGATTTCGCTCGAGTTTTGATCTCCAAGCGGACTGGGAGCTCGAGATTGATTGTTGGAAGAGGTTGTGTGAATAGACCTTTCTTTGAGGAAGGCACATGCAGCGATATACGTCGGTTGGCTAAACTTAGTTATAATCGTGATTTCTCCTTCATTGTCAAAATTTCAAATACCTCGTGAATGGATTACCAACACCAGATTTGGCGTCGATAAGCTCAGTGAAGGCTAGGATATCTGCTACAGTCTTCGCTGAAGACATAGAAAGCTCGCGACTATTAGGGAATAGCTGTTGTATCTCTGCGTCGAATGTATGTAGCAATGTAGGTTGGTGCAACAGTACAATCAGAGTGTGGAACCAGAAATGGAGTAAAATAAAGTTCGTGCCTTGGTTGAGTTGAACATATTGCTGAAAGTTGATGGCATTGAAATGCAGCTTCGGAGATAGACTCTGATAAATTTCCGTAAGGTTGCTTTCCATAAGCGCAAGTTGTTCGATAACATCGGGAGTCACCTGAGACGCCTCTTTGATGACATTGAGTACATCGGTAACGCGGCCGTAGAGATGTACGACCCGTATCAGAGCCGGGAACGGATGTGGCCAGCTATTCTCGGATTCTGGCTTGTCAATTGGTGGGAAAGCAACTTCAATTTCTTCATCTCGCAGAGTTACTGGCCTTCCAGTACCGGAAGATATTACACGATCCAGGAAGAAAACAGCCCAGAAGGTGTCGATACGTTCGCATTCAAATTCTCGTTGCTCATCTGCGTTCGTCGCGCCATTCCCTCCGTTGAGTGCTGAATCTTTGCTGCTCGGAGCGGGTTGCACGGTTCTGATCGGTCGAGACTTTCCAATCTTCACAGTTTGAGGTGTTGGGCCAGTCAGTCCCATGTATCGGAGTCCCAGCGTCTTCTGCATGCCCAGATCTTGAGCCATGCGAATAGCTATACCAAGGTACATCCACAGACCGCTATCTCGGTTTGCACCAAACTCGTCGTAGGCGAGGAGAAGAGCTGCTTGAACTACAGCCACGCTTGGACAAGGATATGCGTCAACCATTGCAAGTTTAGCTCGTTGCGCGAATGGCTGTCCGCGATCAGGGGGAGGAACTTCGACCTTCAGTGAAGAAGTCGAACCATCCAGCGCATTGCCACCAAACTTCACATGAGGATTCTCAGAAAACCGTGCCGCCAATGCACAAACCGCGTCCACAAGGATTGCATCAACCTGCTTCTCTTGAAGATCACGAAGGAACCGCTCTTTTTGTAGGAATGGAAAGGTTGATCCCAAGTGCGTGAAGAAAGTCTCACAGAGGTGGGTGATGATTGTACTTGGAGGTATATCGGAGCTATCGTAGACTGGAGGGTCTAGTGGTGTTGGTGCTTCATGGCTATGGAGTGACGGTGTCCTGTGTCCTGCAGCTGGCGAGCCTAAGGCTTCGGAGGGAGTTCCAGTTGAATGCGTCTTCTCATTGACCTTGACAAGCATTTGGCGAACACCAGGCATGATTGCAGTCGGGCCGAAGTATCTGAAATATGGCATCCTGTTTCTCACGCTTAAGCTGAGGCGAGAATTCTGACAGTCGCCTTCAACTGTCCCTGGCTGCGACACCAAATGTCCTCGATCATCTTCGGAACTGATATTTCCAGGTGATGACTTCCCGGATTCGACGTCCGAATGGCTCCCGCGCTTCGCTACTGAGATCTCTGCCTTTGAGTTGTCTTTGATATTCAATTGCCGATCCAAGTCCCCGAATTGTGGACTCACAGGGCTGTGGTCGTTATCTCCATGAGATCCATAGCCTCCACATTGAAGCCCATGCTCTTTACAAGTACCACATATAGGTCGTTCGCCACTACAGCGAGTTTTGCGTCGTCTGCAAGTTGCGCAGGCAGACGAAATGCGTCGCCTCTTCGCGTATGGGCCACCGTCATTTGTGATAAATCGAATAGGTTTAGGTGGAGGAGCGGCCATTGTCGTCGATTTAGTGGACATATTGGAGATTACATGCTTTGGCACCCATCGCGAGTGCGCATTACCTCCGTGAGGAGAACTGTCGGTAGGCAGAATGGAAGCTTGTGCTTTATGAGCAATGGCGAACGCTCCGTTCAAAGCGGAGAACATACGGGGGTCTAGTCGTTCGGTTGGTCTCCCCGCCACTTGGCCACCACAATCTACGACGCACCCCCTGGTTCATCAGCCTCCCGCCGCCGTCTAAGGCCGGTACGTTAGGGTGGGAGAGGAATCTGTTAATTGCTCGGCCCGGTACTAGCCGACGCTTTCGTCCTTGTTGCCTGAATGGAGTAAGTTTTGGACGCAACATTTGATTTATCTCTGACTTTGCTCGAATGTCCATCTTCATCCCAATGGATTTTTCTCCAGCACTGAGAAGGTCACTATTGGCACTAGAACGGCGCACTGTGTCCAGACGCAGCCGTTCGGCATGCGCTCTCTTACACTCAAGCTATCCTCGAGCCGCCAACCCAATTCCTTTCCCTACTACCGCTGAACCACCGCCTCCTCCTCCAGAACCAGCAACAATATCGTCTGACGATCGATTGGACAGAAAGAGAAAACAAGCAGAGCTGCTGCAGAAGGGTCGCGAGCTTCGTGCAAACCCATCGCGGCCGGCTACGGTACTGCAGAAACGATTCTGGAAAGATGTTTCTGTCAATGAGACGCCTGGTATGGCATTGAATGCTGACAATGCATTCTATCTATGCTAACTGGTCTTAAGATGGATTCCAAATCTTGCTAGATAAACGTCCGGTTCGTACGCAGCAAAAACACTCTCTCACCATTCCTCTCTCGAAACCTCATCTTGCTACGGCAATAGCGCTGGAGTGGGATCAACTAGTAACTGCGCAACAAGCGCTGAAACAGCACTACATTCCTCTCACGTCTCTCACTTCACGGGCCATGGACATAGAAACTGCCGACGCGCAAGGCCACCGAAAGATCCGCGACGACCTGATCCGCATGATGATGCGCTATCTAAACACGGATACTTTACTCTGCTGGGCATCGGAAAGCGGTATACATGACCAGCTCAAGAATGAAGCCGGTGAGACACTTCGTGAGGTGCAGGCGCGCGTGGCTCAACCGATTATTGGCCATTTGAAAACTTACGTCTGGCCTGGTGTGGAGATCAATCCCGTCCTTTCGACAGATAGCATCCTTCCCGCACCGCAACCGTCCATAACCCAAGAAGTCATTCGCGGTTGGATATCAGGGCTTCCAGCTTGGGAACTTGCTGGCCTCGAAAGAGCTGTGCTTGCTAGTAAGAGTCTTCTTGTTGGTGTTCGCCTGCTCATCGAATGGAGTCCGCAATTTGTCAGCCTGAGAAGAGAGCCGGAGGGTGAAAGCCGCTTTGGCATAGAAGATGCTGCCGAAGCTTGCACAGTTGAAGTCCGCTGGCAGACCGACATGTGGGGTGAAGTAGAGGACACACACGATGTTGATAGAGAAGACATTCGCCGCCAGCTTGGCAGTGTCATATTGCTTGTCAACGGCGAATCACTTTAGTCATGCGCTTTGCAATAATAGACATTGTAGATTAATATGCAGAGCTCAAGAGCCGCTGTGGCTCGGCAAACGCTGTCCGATTCTCTCTCGTGCATAATATACGAGTTCAGTAGCCAGGGCAAAGACCCGCTGCTGCCGCTTGTCCAACAAATCACGGGCCGATGATTTCAGTGTTGTGCGGGACATTAAATATCTCAGCGGAATTGACCAAGGCGGGACTATCTTCCTCTCCACCGTTCATGAAACAAAATGGCAATCGCTCAATTGGCGCAATGCGAGGAAATAACGCTAGAATCCGAATATGATTATCAAGCTTCGAGGACCCGCTTGGAAGGCCATGTAACGTAGGCTTAGACGCTCTTGGCTCTGTCTTCTTGATTCAGCATTGCGTGGCTTGCTTCCAATGTCTTTGCTTCTGTGACGTGCCGTTTTTGCAAACTTCGAACTACCTTACTGATCCCCCGCCCTCCTAATGTCAACCCTCCTTAAATTCCGACTATCTCATATTCAAGAAAGACTGAAGCTGGCTGGAACCCTTCGCAAGTGCGCCATTTAATCCACCATCGCCTCTGCCCGAGCTGAGCATTCAGCCTTCCCCTTTTTGTGACCACACACACAGAACGGAGCTCAAGATGGATGACAAAAAGAAGTCCAAGACCCAAGTGGCCAAGTCATTGCTACAAAGGGTCTCTAGCAAAACAGATGTACACGATGCTGAAAATGGAGATGGCTCGGAAGCACCTCCTCGACCTTCCATGGCAATCTCCGAATCCAATTCCTCGCTAACGTCTCCTTCGAACCAGACGAGAGCCATGGTTGGCAGTCAACGGTCTTCAAGACACAGACCTCATCTCTCTACAACTATGAGTGCCTCTGAGAGCTTCACATCGCCTCCGCCAGCAGATCCAGCGTCAATCTCTCCACCATCTCCACAAGCGAATTCCTTAGAACAGTCGGTGAAGCTTTACCGCCTGTTCGAGGCGCTGCGCAATGGAGATACAACAGCAATATCAAGGGCCATGAAACAGCAGGTCGAACTAGATTCGAGTGGTCAGGCAACGAAAATAGAAGGCACAACCATTTTGCACCTAGCAATACAATGTGCAGAGCTCCCTGTCATTGAATTTGTCCTGTCGAACATCTTGTCTTCGCCGGAAGCAGTCCAAGCAATCAATAGTCGTGACAGAGACGGAAATACCCCACTCCATGTCGCCGCAAGGCTCGGACGTGTGCCGGTGGTAAAAATGCTTCTGGATCAAGATGACATCAACGATTCAATCACAAATTATGCTGGCCATACACCCCTGGATCTCGCTTTCACACCAGAAATATACCAGATGTTGCAGCTGGCCCGGTCACTGTACATCGATTCGAATCTGAAGAAGATACATGAGATGGTAGCACTGAAAGAGTATGGTAACTTGGAAAAGATCTTGACAGATCCTCGGATTCAGACGACCATCGATGTTAACGGCACCGACTTGGCTACGGATCCTGCAACGGTTGAGCAAGGCGGAACGCTATTACACGAGGCCGCACGAAAGAGAGACAACAAATTGATACAGCTGCTTCTTCTAAACGGTGCAGATCCCTTTAGAAGAGATCGAAAGGGCAGATTACCACAAGACTATACAAAGGATGAAAAGACACGCGCAATTCTCAAGAAATCACCTGCTGCTGTTCAAGCACAGAGAGGAATTCAGGAGAGGACGATCCTCGGAAGCACCACAGGAGGCCAAACACCTAGTGAGAAAGCCTTGGACAACAAGGAAGCAAGAGAAATGAAGGGATATCTCAAAAAGTGGACAAACTACACTTCAGGCTGGAAACTGCGTTGGTTCGTTCTTGAAGATGGTGTGCTGAGCTACTACAAACACCAAGGTGCGCTTCTCATTCTATACTTCATTCTCTCGTTTGAATACTCACTCGTAGTGCAGATGATCAAGAGAAGGCGTGTCGCGGAGCAATTAACATGCGTATTGCGACGTTAAGCATGGATCCCCAGGACAAGCTTCGCTTTGAGATCCAGGGCAAGTCTTCCGTAAAATATCATCTCAAAGCAAACCATCAAGTTGAAGCCAAACGATGGTACTGGGCTTTGAATAATGCGATTCAATGGGCGAAAGACGAGAAGCGGGAAGAAGAGAAACGGCAAACCGAAGAGAGTGAAGCTCTTCAGCATGCTAAGATGGAGCAAATTCAGAAGACCCGAACACGTGACAATGACTCGACCAGCATACACAGTGGAAAGAGCAGAAGCGTGTTGGGTTCAGGTGCACAGCTTGGTGTGCCTGTTACGAGTACGAATGCCAGCAGCGTTATGGTTAACGAGGATGCTCTAGGTGACAGTAACTTTTACGACCACAGTGTTAGCGGTGGAGAACTCAATAAATTGGCGCCTCAAATTGGCGTACCGAATATCGAGGGAGACCTTGACGACGAGGAGGATTTCGGCGATGATAACAGTAGCCACGAAATGCAGCCACAAAGCAAAGATGCGTTCAACATTACTGCTCAGTCGATCCGATTGCAGCTGGACCTTCTGGCACAAGTCTCAAACTCCCTCAAAGCAGAACAATCTTCAAATCCGTCCCTATCGATGTCCGATTCTGCTGCGGTCTCTGCCTTGGCAGCGTATGAGTCGTCGGTTGGCATGCTGAGGGGTCTAATTGGCGATCTGCTGCGAATCTCCAAGGATCGCGATTCGTATTGGCAATACCGACTGGATCGCGAGCAGAATATTCGCCGAATGTGGGAAGAGTCGATGGCCAAGGTCGCGCAGGAGCAAGAAGAACTCGAGTCGAAGATTGGTGAATCCGAACTCAAGCGCCGGCAGACGAAACGTGCCATCCGCGATGCTCTGGAGACTATGGTAGTGGAAAGCAGTGCACCTGGCTCTCCTAGCAAAGCCGACAAAGACGTATTCGTGGACGCGGATGAGTTAACTGCCAAGCTTGTGGAAAGGCGAGTCAGTGTTATAAGTCCGAACAGGAGACGAAGCACTTTTGTCGACCTGAGTGCCCTGGGTGCATCTGACAGCGAGGAAGAAGATGAAGAGTTCTTCGATGCAGTGGATAGCGGCGAAGTTGAGGTCGTCGATATGTCTGCCGTAGGTTCTGCATCCAAACCAATGGAAAGAGCACCCGAGATCTGTGATGTAATAGAAAGGAAACAGTTGGAAATTGAACCCAGCTTCAAAGGATATGAGGACGGAATCAGAGAGAAATTGAAACTCGATGCTGACAATAGGCCTAAGATTTCGTTATGGGTAAGTCAGTTGGACTGTTTTACTGAAGTCGTACTACTGACAACGATAAAAGAGCATCCTGAAATCTATGATTGGCAAAGATATGACCAAGATGACGCTGCCTGTAACCTTCAACGAACCTACATCACTTCTACAGCGTGTCGCCGAAGATATGGAATATACAGACCTTCTTGATACGGCAGCTGAGCGTCTCGATTCCACTGAGCGCCTGGTCTACGTTGCTGCATTCGCGGCCTCAGAATATGCTTCGACGATCGGCCGCGTCGCGAAACCGTTCAACCCACTGCTTGGTGAGACTTACGAGTACGCTCGTCCTGATAAAGGCTATCGGTTCTTCATTGAACAAGTCTCTCACCATCCTCCGATTGGCGCTGCTTGGGCAGAGAGCCCGAACTGGGACTACTACGGCGAAAGTGCCGTCAAGAGCAAATTCTATGGTAAGAGCTTCGATATCAATCCACTTGGTACCTGGTTTTTGCGCCTGCGCCATGCTGGTGGTGGCGAGGAACTCTACACTTGGAAGAAAGTTACCTCCTCCGTCGTGGGCATAATCTCAGGAAGCCCGACCGTCGACAACTACGGCATCATGGAAATCAAGAACTGGACGACTGGGGAAATTTGCACACTCGATTTCAAAAAGATGGGTTGGAGGGCCAGCAGCTCGTACCAAGTGGTTGGACGAGTCGCCGACAAAGATGGCAACACGCGCTGGTCCATGGGCGGCCGGTGGAACGACAAGATCTACGCACGGCTCACACCAGGCTGGGAGGACTCAGCATTAAGCCCAAATCACCCTAACCACAAGGATCTAGATGGTCAGGTCACCGGCATGAGCTCGTCGCAGGCGTTCCTAGTTTGGCAAGCCCATGCCCGCCCTCAAGGAATCCCATTCAATCTCACACCATTTGTCGTTACACTTAATGCTATTCCCGACAGTTTGCGGCCGTATATTGCACCCACGGACACGAGGCTACGGCCCGACCAGCGCGCCATGGAAGATGGCGAGTACGACTTCGCTGCTACGGAAAAGAACAGGCTCGAGGAGAAACAGAGAGCCAAACGGAAGTGGAGAGAGGCACGGGGTGACGAGTTCGTCCCACGATGGTTTAAGAAGGCCAAGTGTCCAACCACCGGCGAGGAATACTGGCAATTCAACCACGGGTACTGGAAGGTGCGCAAGGCTGTCGGGGAAGAGAAAGGCGAATGGGAAGGATTGGAGGATATTTTCTCCACCAGAGGTATCGAGGACCTTCCAGCGTCATAGTGTCGTTTGCTATGTACAAATTGGCGAACTTGCCCGTACGAACACAAAATTGCACCCACACAACGATTTGCTCGCGAGAGAAACATCCGTGCTAGTGCATATTATACCATTGCAGATTTGTAGACAATGAGCATCCCTTTACAGCGCCAGTCAAATCTATTATCTATTTCCTCTACGGCCTCCTCTCTTCTGCCGTTCGACGTGACCCATCAAAGTCTTTCTGACTTCTCCAAGACTCCTCTTTCCTTTCTTTTTCGCTTTCCCAAGCGTCATGAAGAAGTTCTTTTGCCTCGCCTTCTCCTTGTTCGTACTGCTCTTACCACTCTCCTGCTTCTTTTCTTTCCGCTTCGCCGCCGAACTTTGGTGCTTATCCTCTCTGTCAGCTTTCGCTAAAGCTATCTTCTCTTCTTTCGTGGCTTTGCGCCCCAAAGTGCCTGGAAGCTCGATGTCTTCAGCAGTGATACCATCTTCGGCGTGGCGAGCTGCCAGACTTTGCTTGGGTTTATGGTGGCCCTTCCCTTGGAGGTTCTTCTGGACTGAGGAAGACTGCTGGAGTTCACGGAGCTTAGCGAGATCCGCAGGTGTCAGGATACGTGTTGTCGCGAAGGTTGAAGGCTTGTTCTCTTCGTCTCCTTTCTGTGGCATGGGTTTTCCAGCTACCTGTTCACTGGCCGGTGTAACCAATCCGTTGGTTGACTCATTGACCTTCGCTTTCTTGGATGGCCTCTTCTCGTCCTCAGAATCGCTGACTTCGATATCCGGTCCGTCGCTCTCCACATCAATCCAACCTCCAGAGTCATCACTTCCATTGTCTTCGACATCCCAATTCTTCCATCCTTCCTCTTCTTCTCTTTTTAAGAGTAGAGCATCATCTTCTCCATCAACAACTCCGTCTTTCTTTCTCTGCTCCTCCTTCCACGCTTCCAATAACTCGATCCCTTCGATCCTACCTTCTTCAACCTCTCCAAACCTTCTCTCTTTAACTTCGCCACTCCTGATTCCCATACTGGCTTCCTTCCCTCTGTCACGCCTTTTCAGCAGTGCAGCACCAACTTCCCTGTACAAGCTCAATAAGCCTTTCGCAGCCATCATGACACCCTTATCTTTGCTCTTTCGATACATGACCAAATCTTGTAACAGTGTATCGCTCATAGCAAGCGGTTGCCTCACACAAACCTCTCTAATCGCATTCAGTCCCGCAGCAGCGACCTCTCCCGCCGACGCCTCGGACACAAACTCATTCGCGATCTTCAGGACGCACGGCTCGAGCAAGTCCGGCGGAACAAGGTTGTGCGTGGCCTGGGCCAAGCACGCGAGAAACGTCGTCACCGACCGCTGCCGTGGCGTCAGGAACTTGAGAAAGAACGAGTACAGCGCCACCAGCGTGAGCTTGTGCAGGCCGACGAGCCGCGTCACGAGCTGCAGCACCAGGAGACGGTGCTCGAGCGTCAGCTTTGCTTTCGCGGGCTGCAGGTGCTTGGCGAAGAGCTGCTCGGTGAAGCCTTGTGGGTCGTGGAGGAGGTGCAGTGCGGAGAAATTGAGCGGATGAGGAGCGTTCTTCTTACGCTCTTTACGCTTGACGGTGGCGGCAGCGCGCTTGAGCTCCCGGTCGCGCTTTTTGCTCTTCTTGTTGATGCCCATTTGGTGGCGGAGTCGGCCCATGTCGATTCCTTCGTCTTCGTCGCTGCTGGAGTCTTCAGCCTCTTCACGCTCTTTGTCGCCGCCGAGAAAGAAGCGGACACCTCCGGTAATAACTTTTTCGTTGTCGGCGAGAGCCGCTTCTTTCATGATCTCCACCGCTTTCGCATTGGTCCATATTTGCCGCTTCCAAAGCTCGCGAGTGATTTTCACAGCCCATAAAGCCTTCGAAGAAGATCTGTCTGAAGTTATGAGGTTGTATAAGACCGCTTGAACACTACGGTTGAGTTTGTGGTTGACGGCTTTCGTATTTGAAGAGCGTACATCGGAGAGAATTTTCTGAGCGAGAAGCACTCGTAGAGATTTGCTTCCTGTCGTAATGAGGAGGGGGAAGAGCGTGTTGAAAAGGGTTGTTGAGTCAATCAGGTCTTTATTTCGAAGGAGAACCAGACTACCAACCAGCTTATCGCGCAAGTCAGGTTGAATGGTTGCATGGTGTGCTTTGAGGAGGTTGATCAGATCTTGAGGGAAGTTCTCGGTGGCATCGGGGTAGCAATCTGCGACATGAGAGATAAAATCCACATGCTCCTGCAGGGAAATCAAACTGTTCTCATCTGAAGTGTTCGGAGATTGGAGGAAAATGATCAACTTCTGCTGATACTGATGGTATTGTGCGAGGAAATCGTCTCTATATGACGGAGGGTCAATCTTGATTTTATGCTGGAGATTTGGACTGCACGTTATTGTTAGCGCAAGAGATTTGGGCACTCATTTTGGTACATACAGGTCAGCCTCGATCTTTTCCAAGGCTCCCAATTTTCTTTTCACCATCTCGGATCGATTAGTCGAACTGTGGAGGATATTTCACTCGCTTCGAGAATTTTGAAGTCTCCCCATACGGTAAGGCGGTGCGGAGGGGCAGAATGTCTCCGCAACACACGGCTTTGAATGATCTGCAATATCTGATTGACCTCCGTTTTTGCTGGTCTGATGGGCTATTTTCGTTGGTAAATCTGCGCCAATCGTAAGCATTGTCTCCTCGCGCCTCACCAACTACACTTACCTATATCCACATACCTTAAGCTACATTGGATGTCACGTGGAACTTCAGCCGCAGCAGGTGCCTCTGTAATTATAAGCCACAACAAAATCCAAAAGGACTGATCTCTCATCTTAACCCTTCTCGCTTCATACCTAAAATCAATACCGGCAAAAGGAATAGTCAAAAGTCCTCGAACACTTTGGGAGATCGTCTCCAATCTCAACACCATGCGTCTCCTTAACGTGCAGAGCAAGGGGCTTGAAGAATATATTACCGCTATACCACCGTATGCCATTCTGTCGCACTGTTGGGCCACAGAGGAGATCACGTACGAAGACATATGCCGGCCAGAAGGTACAGCGTACAAAGCGGGCTGGGCCAAGATTGATGGCGCATGCAACGAGGCAAAGGGACATGGCTACGACTTCATCTGGATCGATACCTGCTGTATCGACAAATCGAGTAGTACCGAACTGTCGGAAGCGATCAATTCTATGTTCAATTGGTACCGTAATGCTGCTACCTGCTTTGCATATCTTAGCGACGTTAAATCCGATGCCGACCTTATCGAAAGCCGATGGTTTTCCCGTGGATGGACGCTTCAGGAGTTACTCGCTCCCAAAATAGTGTATTTCTATACGTCTGACTGGAAGTGCATCGGAGACAAAGAAGCTTTGGCAGTTGACATATCTGGAAAAACAAGCATTCCCCAGGATATTCTCGTAGACGTTGAATTCATGTGGTACACTAGCATTGCACGTCGAATGTCTTGGGCCGCTGGAAGAGATACAACGCGAGTCGAAGATACAGCATATTGCCTACTTGGTATTTTTGGCGTCAATATGCCCCTATTATACGGCGAGGGAGATCGAGCGTTCCTGAGGCTCCAAGAAGAGATTATCAAAATATCTGACGATCAATCCATCTTAGTCTGGGACACCAAGGAAGAACGGCGAAGCGCCCTGGCCTCTAAACCGGCCGATTTTATCTCAACTTCTGTGGTTGATTCGACACCCAGTAGTGATGTATCCGATAAACCCTACACCATGACGCACAAAGGTCTCAGCATTTGCCTTCCCATGGTTCAATTGGGAGCTTATCACGGAAGTCAACCCATTTACTTGGGCATACTTAACTGCAACCGTGAAAACGAATTTTCCCGGCAGGTTGGGATATATCTGTGCCTTGCAGATACAACAGGTACCAAGACGTTCATCCGATGCAAGTACCGAGCTTCCTATTATGGTACAATCGCCGTCGAAAAGGTTCCAGCGAGAGCTCGCTCAGTCTACATCCAAAATCATTCACGTGTCTTCTATAGGCGGCGGCCTGGCTTGATTCTCCAGGTGTCCTCAAGCTTGCAGGATGTGCTTGAGTATCAACTCGCTCAGGCACAAGTCCGCGGAATAAAGGCCTCTTGGAATCCAAGTTCAAATACCGCACGAATAGTACGCACGGTTAACGCTGTTTCACACGACATTGCTGCTGGATTCGTTTTTTATAGACCAAAGACCGCAGAGGGGTTTATCATTGTTGTTTACTTCCCGCATAGGGTTTACACAAATACAGAGTTGGCCGGCATCAAGGTTGTTCCCAAGCCAGACGACTGGCCCTTTGAGGATTGGCTCCTGAAAACCTCGAATGATCTATCATCCAACAACCTTCAAGAGACTTGGGCAAAGGTGGACAAGCCATACTTCGCTAAGATAAGACTCGAACATGAGGAATCATCAGATCATGCATTCTCAGCTGAATTACGATCCGAGGTAGTCCTCAACCAAACCGTACATACCCTGCTTGTGGACCATGTTCGCTACACGCCTCCAGCATCCACATTCATTCAAGCTCAGGAGAGCAGAAAAAACAACGAACCTGATGCTTCACGCCCCGGACACTGGAATAAATCAAGCAAGGTAGCGACAGGGATCAACTATTTAAACCAAACAGATGATGATGCTGAACAACCGAAGAGCGATCATCCGCATCTTGAAAGCGACCATACGCATCTTGAGAGCGACCATACACATCTTGAGAGCGACGAAACTAAACTGGAGCCGAAAATCGCTCCTGAGTACATTGGCTACACCATGCGAAAGGCCGCACCAGAGCTAGGTAAACGAAGTGGTTGGGGGAATGTGGAGTTCACACCGTACGCAGTATCGCAAGAAGACATTCCTCATGGTGCGACGGCCCAGGATGCTGAAAACGTCTACCTTGCTTTGAAAGACTATAGCCAACAGCAACACATCGTCCGTTTTATCAAGGATCGAAACCGGATAGAGCAGAATCCCCTCGACCAATGGAGGCTCGCGCATATCGAGATTGAATGGAAGATATATACCAAGCCTTCGGTGTACAAACTGGTGGATCATATTCGTCTTATTCTAAAGAGGACAGCCCGAACACAGAAATTTCAGAGCGATGAGGAAGACGCCTCAAGATGACTGCTGATGGAGTATTTCGCCTCACCACGTTGGTTTGGTGCACCAGCTATCTTTGCCAGTAACATCATCGCGATGATATTGACGAATATAGATAAGAAGTTTTATTAAAGAATTCAATTCACTTGACGTCTGAATGGACTTGATGGGTTATGCGCCCCTCACTGACGTACCGTACATGAAACTTCAGCCACCAACTTTTGCTGTCTTCTTGTGGTTGGCTCTTTGTTCAATGGAAAGTGATAGTAGACGCCGCAGCGCCTGCCAGGATAACAACCGCATTAAATCCCTGACCAATGGTTATTCTACGTAGGCTTTTCAAGTGAAACACACGTACATGTGGTCTTTTATAACCCCACAGCCCGCTGGGAGCCCTTGTCTTTTCGTTCCTCCTTGCCCAAGCTTCCCTCACCCTTCGCGAGCCATATGGCCACCAACAGGGGAGTGGTTTCTTCGGTTTCTTGCACGTTTGCGCCAAACTTTTACGCGCCCTCTTTTTGCCTTTCGCTTTGGACTTCAATTGAGCCAATATCCTTCACAACAGAGGGAGCCGCCCTGGGCCGCTTCTGGCCGGTAGCTCTGGAAAACCGCGTTGCCCCTTGGACGTATGAAATCATAACTATTGATGACTATGGGCAGCCTGTCTGCCCGGGCCAGCGGCCTGTATTACCAATGGGTTTACTGGACCTTCGTGTCCAAGTTTCTACTCGACAGCAAGTCAAGCGAACCAAGTCGGCACAACAATAGTATACTGTTGCCCTGTGTATGTCAAAGCTTGATAAAATTTCGTTTAAAATCATTGCAAACGTCGCTTACTTGATTCTAGAAGCCCAACCTCCATGTCGGCGGTGGAAATTACCTATACTTCCATTATAGGAACAATAACTACCACCACCTTCGTTGGATGCATTTCTTTTCCCAGCACGGAATCCTGGGGGTCGCAAAACATTTATTACAATGGCTCGACCTTGTCGCTTTCAGCGTTAACGGGGGCTGACTGGTATGCAAGGGCAATCCCCGTGACATCTCAACAGACCAACGCAACTACTATTCCGGCATCGCCGGGGTTCACCTTCAGCGGCGCTCAGTCGGCGCCTACAGGGTCGACACTCGTAACCTCATCGATAACTCTCCCTACCTCTCCTCAGCATCGCTTGACTGCAGGAGATGAGGTGGGAATAGGTGTTGCTGCTGGCGTAAGTGGAGTACTGGTAATCGGTGCATTGATTTGGCTTCTTTTACTTCGGAGAAAGAAGTCAAAGCAGGCTGAGAATACTAGATATGAAAAGGCTGAACTACACGGAGACTCTTTGGAGAGACATAAGGTAGTATCGGAGCTTCAAGAAAATGTTGTCCACGAGTTGCCCGACACAAATGAGCTACGCGAGATAGCACCTTGAGTGCGGAGGCATAATGTACAGCTCTTGCGGCAGCACTCTGAGATCGTTACTATCATATAGTGATTTACCACGCCAGCATTGCAGCCGAGTACCGTTATCCCGATCATAGCTAATCATTTTGGCGATATGACCGCCGATTGTTACCTAGAGAGCATTGAGGAGCACATGTACTAGAAGAAATAGATAGCGGAATAAGACATGAAAAGATATCCGTGAGAATGGTGGTCGCCGAGTGTAGGTGATTAGGAACCAGTGGCATACTTTGTCCTTTGGCACGATATTACTGTTGAAAGCAATCACTACGGTAGCAGCTTGGTCAGCATACATACTTAGGTAGTTTCGAGGGCCTCGTTGCTTTCTGACAATAACAACTAATTCCACATATTTCCTCGCAACATAAAACAGCTCGTAGCAGGATTCCACCCGCACCGCCCCCAGGTGCTCCCAGTCCACGTTTGTCGTCCCGATGCCGTAGATATGCGACCACTGAAGGCCGTAGTCGATGATTATGCCCGCCGCCTCCTTGGCCTCGTCCTCAATGTCCCCGACCCGGAACCTCTGCCCACTGCTCGTAATGCTCGCGCTCGACCCGAGCACCAGCCGACCCTTTGCCATGACTAGCCGCACAATCTCACGCAGGATCAGCGGTCCGCCGATGAACATTCCCAGCGTACCGCCGAGCGTGTGCTTGGTGACCGTCTCGGCGTCGAGCACGGCCGTCAGCATCGCGTGGTCCTGCTTGTAAGACCCGATGACGCCAATTGGCATGTCCAGCTCCTGGTTCCACACCCGTATCATCTCATGGTGCTTTTCGGGAAAGATACGCAGCTCCTTGGATAGCTCATAGCTACGATAATACTCATCGGATGGTTGGGACCACGCTTCTTGGTCACGATGGATCGCTCGACGGCGGCCGGGTTCGAACCCAGCAGGCAGTAGCCTTGCTCTGTAGGTATTATGGCGATGCCGCCTGCGAGCAGACATTATGCCGCACGCAAAGCATCTGCCTGGTAGTTTGGAGCGCTGCCTTGCTTGGGGAAAGTTTTGGAGAAGAACTTGGAAGGTAACGACGTCATTCCGGTAAATTTGCGGTTGATCTTGAAAGAATTTGAGCTCGCTAAGAAGTGAAATAACAGGGAATTAATAGCACTGAGGCATGAGAGACCAATTGCTTGATTAGGCTAGCAGTTCAATGTTCGCATCGTTTTGCCAATATAATCAGACATGCATTACATATCCGTAGTATCGACATTAAATCCTTGGATTTTAGCTTTATTGCCTGCAAATGTAGTGTATTAAACAAAATAAACGTTGTGAATTGAAACAGCTGCAGAACCGCCCATTTTGAGGCCATCTGGAATCATAATACATAAGCAAAGGTCGTTTGCCAGGTGGGAAGTCTTATCCGAATAAACAAGAGACCGGTTACTCTAGAAATGGAGTAATACCCGATGCTCAGCGTCTTGAACGTCTTGATCTGGATCTAGGAGGTCATTCGCATGACTAGAGCCTTTCGGTGATCTGTGGCCCTCTATCCCATCTTAACGTCTCTACTCCCATGGGTAAATAACTACTCGAGATATTCCAATAATTTCTATTCGTACTGTCAGTAATACAGCCTCTACTCGTACAAGTAATAGACAAACCTTCCACCGTGCTTCAACTACGCTATTAGTGGTCTCTTCGGACGGAGAAAGAGTATCTCTAATTAATCGTAGCTTGTCCCTTTGGACCCATTGAACGTACTAATACGCATAAGTTAACATAGAGTTCTTGTATCAGGTAGTCCGCCACTTAGACTAGCAGCTCTTACCTTCTCGATAGAGTCGCTAACAATGTATCTAATTACTTCGACGTCTCGCTGCTGCCCGATCCGGTGAACACGGTCCATCGCTTGGGCTTCCGCCATGGGATTCCAATGAGGCTCGGTGATATGAACCAAGTTTGCAACAGTGAGATCGATTCTAGTTATAAGAGTTAGTATAAATTGCCCTAGAGAGACAGCAGTAAAGGCGGAGACCGACCCTTCACCTGCAGCACCTATGCTTGCCAGCATAATGTTGCACTCAGGATCGTTGTCAAATCTTTTCAGAGCATGTTTGCGCTGAGGCAGAGATGATTGCCCATCGATACGGCAAAATTTCATGCCACGATCTCTGAGGGACGCCTCAATGAGATCAAGCATCTTGGTCCAATAACTGAACACCACGCTAATCAATATTAGTCCACATGGAGGTTCATGCGTCGCGAGGAGCTTAGGAATCATACTGTTTGTCAGGCCTCGATTCTCCAGTGGGCGTTGTCTGTCTCTCTATGATGTTGCGGAGAAGGGCCTTCAGCTTGGCAGATGGTGGAGGTCTCTGCGGAAGCGCCAATTCACTCTGCGATGGGCCCGGACTAGAGTCGCTTAAAACTGAAGGTGTCTTAAGACCTTCTGTACCACATTTGAGGCACGACGGCTGGCTCTCAGATGTTTGCAACTTCGTCGCGCAGGTCTCGCAAAGGACATGCCCGCATGTTAGCTCCTCAATGACTGAACCAGCAACGTCGAGCTCTTCGATCTCGCAACCACAAGAGATGCACATCTTTATCCCTGATTCGAGCATCTTGAAGGTGAGTAAGTTTGGATCTCGGTCTCTCCAAGCCTGAAGCGCCGATTCTGGAAGGAGCGCCTCTCCATGGTCGCAAATGAGCCGGAGCATGGAAATAAGGATCAGGATGTTGGTCGCTCCAATCTTCTTGGGAGTCTTACCGTCGCCAGCAGTCAAGAGGGAGTACCGTTTGAAGAACTCGTACAGTTTTCTATCTTCGCGGGGCATCTCGATCTCTTCCACGCGCTCCAGCTTTTGCGGCAAATTTAGTCTCAAGATATGGTCCTCTTTTGTCCTTCGTAAGCAGGTCGCGGCCACGACTTTTCTAAGCAACTCCCAGCTATCCTTCTTCCTATCCTTGATCGGCGTTGATATGTACTTTTCAAAGCAAATTTTGGACTGAAAAGGATCGACGTTGATGAAGGTTAGGAGGGCACCGAAATCGTCTAGACAATTTTGAATTGGCGTTCCTGTGAGACACCAGTGGTAGTTTGCGTGCACTGCGCATACGTCTTGGAATATTTTTGAGTATCGGTTCCTAATCTTATGAGCTACCCACCAATAGGCGTTAGTATTTCATGAGAATGGCTTGTAAAATATCAAAGATTTTGGATAGGCGATACCTTCGTCAAGTATTATTCTCTCCCATTCTTGCTGAAACAAGGGCCCTTGCTTGGTTCGGTCAGACCGCAGAGTCTCGTATGTTGTTAATACTACATCCTTGAAGCCCATATCACTACCGACTTCATGGCGCTTCACGCCATGGTATGTGAGCCATCGGAGTTTTTGTGGTTGAATGTGACTGTCACGGTGGTAACCCATGTTAATAGTTGTCCCTGAAGGGCTGCCAGTACTGCTACCCGTAGGAGTACTTACGTCTTGATCTGTTTTTCCCATTCATAAATAGCTATTGAGACTTAGCATACGTTCAGTAGTAACTTCAATATATCATCTGCTGATAGGGTAGGGGAGTCACACTTGACTTAGGAGTTACGATGAGCGTTGTCCTGGGAAGACCTTTGCTTAAGTCTGGGCTACTATCCATGCAATCGAGAGAATGACAGATTAGTGAAAGGCTGGAGAGTGTCTTTCCTAAGCCCATTTCCTTATCGCGGTTAGATCAAAACTTTAATCATTAGGATGGGGGCTCTGTAATACATCTGCAAGTATGCCGCCACCCATGGGTGGAGGACAGGACGTTTCAAACTTTCGTGTTACGAGGTTCTGGTACCTGATCAAAGAAGGCCGAAAGTCAGAACTTTTACGAGCGGCACTTTTACTGATGTAGCATAGCAAAGGGGCATACCGAATTTGTCCGCTTGGGCTAGTAAATGGTTTCCAAATCGCCGGAAATTGCGTGCGGTCATATATGCCCGCTTCTTTCTCGGCCATCATGGTGAGTGCCTCGATCTGGTGCCTGACATGAGTCCGTGTAAGCATATGCGCGGTCTCTGTGGGAATGTGGCATTGGTACCTCTTCAGTTCTGTGGTAAGTCTTGGGCTAGGCTTAACAGTCGCCATAGTCTCACCAGACTTACTGGCCGTGTCGAATATTTTGAGGACCTGGTTCTTCTCGTAGTCACGCAGCAAGCTGCGTGACGATGCAGCTCCACCTGTACAGCATGTAGATATGGAGAGCTTCTCTAACGGCGGCATATCTTGTCCAGGAGCTAGGAGGTATTGAGGATTAAAATATTTTGCGCCTTCGTCAAGTTCTGTTTCACTGGGGTGTTGGAGGAACAGGCCTTCCCTTGCCAGCACATCTGCAACGGCATCTTTCTGCTGAAGAAACCCATAGACGATGACCCTGAGAGTACAGAATCTTGCTCCAACCTTAAGCCTCGAACCTATCTCGTTCACCTCTCTGGTTCCAGTGGACTTTGGTCTCTTACCACATATAGTGGCCGTCAAGGTCACCGCGAACTCTCTTACCAGACGATGCAGTGCCTCAGATAAAGTCACCGCAATACACTTATCTTCGCCCACCAAGTACACTTTGAGCACATTTCCATCGAAGCCAAATGTTACAGGGGTACATTCGACAGGCACTTTGGTCTCGCTTAAAGCAGTAACTTGAATGCAGAGCTAGCGAGTGTCAGCTTCATTCCCAACTAGAAATATCGCAGACGACTAATAGATTACCAATCCAAAGCATATATCGTACGCTGCGACTGACGTCGCATCCCGTGACCTTATGGCTGCAGGTGTGACTGTAGTTCGCGCTGGTGGACCCGAGGGTTCTGATCCTCGCGCTGCGGCATCTGATTTCATTGACCCCGAATCGGCTGTGATGGGAACTTTTCCGGGTAAGGTCTCATCCTGTCCGTCGACGAGATCCAAACAGATGGAAGGTAGGTTGGGTAGGGTGTCGGTATGTAGAGCGCCATCTGTGAGTTCGTCCTGGGTGAGATCAATATAGAACGTAGTGCCAGCAGACGGCTGACCAGATGAGTCGTCTAAGATAGCTGCATCAGGAAAGCCATTCTCCGTGTCGTGGAAGCACCTTGTTTTCTTGGCTACTCGTTCCTCGCCTTCTAGTGGGAATGGCCTCTTTCCCAAGTTAGACATAATGGGTGTTATGGACTCGTGGACACTTTGGATCGAGTACGGTATCGTAAACGTTGATAGTCAGGTTACAAAGAGTGACCGCTACGAGCTCTCATATTCGACATGAGATCAGAGGCTAAATTGAAGCGGCATGCCTCCAAGAGATCTTAGGCGCCTAAGAAACAGTTGGTCTCTTGCTGAGACTGCGGTCGTTAAGCCCCCTTGGAGGTGGCGAAGTCAATGCTCTAGCAGCTTCCGAAACCAGTATTGCTCCGTCCAAGCCACGTTTCGTATCCTGGTCTACGTAGTTATGTGATTACGTTGAAGGATCACTGCCCCGAAGCCCTTGCGAGTTGTTGCCTTCGACTCAATCCAAATCATCGACTCCTGATAAAACCTCAACGTGCGTTCACGGTGTGCAGTGTTGAGTTTCTCCCTTTACCACCTCTAACATTATGTCAACTGGCGATCCAGTGCTGAAGGCGTTTGAAGACGCAAAACAAGCGTTTCGCAAGAAACTGAAGGACCCACGACTCTATGATCAAATATTAACCACGACAAAAGTGGACGACGTTTACGAAGCGACCGCCAAGCTCCAGGAAACAACATTAGGAAGTGGTCGGCTCCGATACCTGGGGAAGATACGCCGTTTCCTTGAGCAACTCTCTTCTTACGCTGCAGTGGTCGAGGTCTTTATTCAAGTGAAACCCGATGTGCTTGCCCTGATATGGGGTCCCATCAAGCTGCTACTGCAGTGGTCAAGCGAACTCAACAGGGCACTCGATCAAGTTACGGATATTATGGAGAGAATTGGACAGGTGCTTCCACAGTTTGCGAGGTTGGTTCAAACATTTGAAATGAGCGATGCGATCAGGGCTGCATTGGCACTTTTCTATGAAGACATCCTCGACATTTATCGAATAACCCTTGATTTCTTCCGTAAGACACGTGGGTACACTCTGGTGGCGGTGCGTGTGACAAGCTAAATATACTGACGATTTGAAAGGATGGAAGCAGATGTTCGACCTGATATGGCAAAAGTATCGGATCGAAGTCGATGTTGTGGTGAAGAGTCTTGAGAACCACGCGAATCTCTTAAGGGAAGAGGCGACAGTCCTGGATATACAAGAAGCACGGGAAGCTCGTACTCAGGCCACTGCTCATTTCACAAGTGTGCGCACTTTTCAAGAACGCCAGAAATTCCTCGGTTTGAAATCTCGCATCTTGCCAGAATTGTATGATGAAAAACTCGGCTGGTTTCGCAACAGATCTGTTGCAGACTGTGCAGGATGGCTTTTCCGAGACAATGCCTTCTCTGAATGGCTTGATCTTTCTAAGATGACTGCCACATGGTTCTGGTTACAGGGCATACCAGGAGCAGGGAAATCCTATCTTTCCGCTACGGTTATTGATCACACGAGGAAGCAGCACCGCACCCTCTTCGCATTTGTGAGTCACTTACATAAGGCTAGTTTGACGGCACTCTCTGTAATGCAGTCCTTGATATTCCAAGCTGCAGATGACGATGATGACTTTCAGTCCCTCTTGGTAGAGTCAAACGAGCGCGAACTTCAAGGAAATATTGGACATGCGGCTGGCTTGCTAAAAACATTCTTCAAGACAACGAATGAACCTACGTACATCATTATTGATGGACTAGATGAGATGGATGAGTTTGAACGGCAGATATTCTTACAACGATTGGACGAACTCTCTAAAGAGTGTGGAAATCTACGACTCCTTATTAGCAGTCGAGCCGAGGACGACATCTCTCGGGCGCTTGATCAGAAGATTAAGAGTGTTAGAGTTAATGACAGGAACTACGGCAGCATCCAAAAATATATAGATCACAGATCTCTGGAATGGATGGCTCGTCATCAGTTCGACTCGAACGCCAAATCAGAGGTGATCAACCGCCTGTCGCTAGTATCAATAAAGGCGAGAGGTAAGATTCAATCATTGATGTTACGAATAATCTAGGTTTTATGCTAATTCTCTCTTAATGAAGGCATGTTTTTGTACGCACGCATCGTTCTAGACAACTTAGAGCAGATGAGCAGTATTGACGAAATTCGGGATGAACTTGAGGCCCTTCCAATCGACTTGAACGAAGCGTAAGATTCCTATGAAAAGCTGTCGTGTCATAACGCAATTGACTTCTAAACTTTACTACCAGATACCAGCGCATCTTTCAGCGAATCAACAACAAATTAACACCTGTCGTGCGAGACAAGTGTAGGAAAGTGTTGGGTTGGATTGAATGCGCCCCGCTCCCCCTGACAATCTTCGAGATGGAACAAGCACTATCAGTCGACGTAGATCCCGATAGAAATCTCGATAAAGTCCCACGAGTGCTGCCCACTAATTTTGTCCAGATGTGCGGTCCCATCGTTGAGATCGTCGGCGAAAAGTTACAGTTTGTCCACTTCACAGTCCCTGAGTACGTTTTTGATGTTCTGGTTTTCAACCTCCGGGTGTATATGAATGAGGCTAAATGGACATAGGTACATATTTAGCACAGAGATTAGCGACTTTATCGACAAGGCCAAAGCTAACGAGTATCTTGTTATGTCCTTTCTTGCCTACCTGAGCTCGGGTGTTTTAGAATCTGATCCAGACGACGAAGAGATTGACAAGAAAATACTCGCCGGCCAATATCGACTTTTTCAGTACGCTAGCTTCTATTGGCCGGCCCTGCTTCCTCCGATGGAGGGCTCCAGAGATTCACGAGATCTCGAAAAGCTGCTGGACAGAACTGTTGAGAAGGGGAGAAACTACGATTTTGAAAGCGACAAAGGCAGTTCAGAATCACTCTATAAGAATGAGTATCTCCAGAGAAAATTACCACAAGTCTATGATGTGCTGTGTGCGACATTCAGATTCCACTTGGATGACAAACGGTGGGAATGGAATTGGGCTAATAGTACGCACTTCCCGTTTCGAACATAGTCGGTCGGTACCAAAATTACGGCTAACGTCGCATTCCAGGTCCCGTTTGGGCTGACCTTGACCCTTTGACCACTTCACAAATGTTAGTACGCATACAAGAACGGTACGGTAGCCTCGTCTCCGATCCCGCCTCTGCTAAGTCGATACGTGATCACTACGGTTCCCGCATTTTTAAATGCACATATCCGTTCTGTGCGCACAGTCGCCGAGGTTTCCTAAATCAAAGGGATCTGGAGACGCATTTCAAGGACCACGGGCGGCCGTGGAAATGCAATCTACCGAGTTGCGATTTCAGCTCCATTGGATTTTCTTCTAGGAAGAACCGGGATGACCACTGGTGGAAGTATCACCTTCCGGCAGCGAGCCAACTCCAGGATAGCAGTGACGACTTTGAGAAGCTCGATCCAGATGAAGTCCAACCTATCCTTTTTGGGCTCATCCTAGAGGAGGACGTCGAGAGAATCAAGCGACTGCTAGCTTCCTCGGGCGGAAAAAGGCTCAAGGTTGAAGTGATTGCCGCTGCTAGGCAATGGGCAGCTTCCAAGGTAGGGTCTCTAGCCATAACCAAGCTTCTAGCGCCAGCGAACGAAAAATACGTGCCACCCGATATCTTAGCCTCCGCTGTGAATAGTAAGGACGTAGGGTTTGTCAAGTGGGCTCTCGAGAAGGTTAAAGCAAGCGACTGTGCCAAGTTAACGAAGGTCATGCTTAGCACGGAATCAGACGAGATATATGGCCTTTGGGAAGAGTATATTGTCAACAACTTGGCAGAAGCCTCAGAAGGGCAATTGAATCACGAGTGTGGAATTAAGCTTGAAAATGTTTTCAAGCAAACACTCTGGAACGACATGAAAAATGACACGATCAAAGAAGCCAGATTGAAACTTTTGTTGAGAAAGCTCCAGGAATACATTGATCCCGGCATGTTGGGAACCATCCTCGTGCAAATCGCCAAGTCGAGCTGCTCTGTACCTCTAGCTGAAGAGGTGCTAAAACTTGGGGCTCCCATCAACTATCCCTGGGGCTTTAGGAGAAGTGGAATGACGGCGATACAAGCAGCTGCCAAACAGCCTACCGAGGAAGCTGCCCATTTCATGCGATTTCTCATCTCCAAAGGCGCAAATACCAATAGTTCGCGTTACAAGAAGGACCTTGCGACAGAAAAAGGTGCCGCACAGATTGTGACATGGCTAGGTGTAACATGGGATGAGCTGCAAGGCGAATATCAGCAGAGTCTCGAATCTCCTTCGAGAACCTGAGATAGGCGACGAAGTTATGGTATCTAGGCGGAGACGGAAAAGCTATCGAATTTGGTGCACACAATCGCAATGAACATCAATCCCAGCTTACCACAGTATATATTGTCAAGTAGACTGTCTGAACAAATAAAATTCATCACCGCAAATTCAAAGCCCTATATCAAGGGATGGCAATGCGCGACGTCAGCCCTCCGCCAACAAAACGACGCAAAACGTCGAGCGACGCGGCCTCAATAGACACAAGCCGTGGCCTCCAAAGCGAGCGGCAATCTTCACAAGAAGATAGCCTTGACTCTGCCACTATACGCATATACTCTTGGAATATCAATGGCATCAATCCATTTCTCCAAAAGTCAATCACTTCTTTCTTTCCGTCCAAACCAAAGCCACCTCACAACAGCCAATCCGGATCAGAGAGTAATCCTGACGCTTCTCACCACCCACAAGGCCCATCTCTGCGAGAATTCCTTCGCCGCCACCGCTGGCCACACATTCTGTGCCTGCAAGAAGTGAAAATCGCCTTCACAGACACATCAACACAAGCCGCCGTGAAGCGCGCTGTCAACGACTCCGCCGACGGCCCTCAGTATGAGGTCTTCTTCACGCTGCCGACGGACTGCTTCAACGCGCGCGGCCGTGGCGGCCGAGTCTACGGCGTGAGCACCATCATCCGCAAAGACGTGCTCGAGACGCGGGTGGTGCGCGTGCGCACCGTGGACTGGGACGCCGAGGGCCGCGTCAGCGTCGTCGAGCTGCGCGGCGGCTTGCATGTCTGGAACGTGTATGCGGTTAACGGCACCGACAATCTGTGGCGCGATTCAGAGTCCGGTGCTGTACTGGGCTCCCGACATGACAAGAAGCTGCTCGTGCAGCGGAAGATCGTGGAGGATTGCATGGAGGCGGAACGCAGCGGCTGTCATGTTGTGATTGTCGGTGATTTGAATGTTGCGCCGGCGAGGATTGATGGCCATCCGAATTTGAGAACTTTCCCTGAGCAGCATGTCGTCAATCGTAGACATTTCAACACTAGATTCTTTCTGGATCCTGATGGCTTGCGAGCTGTGGATGTCTGGAGGTCGCTCAAAGGTGATGATAAGAGGTACACCTATTTTCCGCGTGGTAGGCCATGGGGCAGCAGTTGTGATAGAGTGGACTTGATTATTGCATCAAGAAGTCTCGTGGAATCGGGTAAAGTTGTTGATGTAGAGATCTTCGACTCTGAGGAAGAACGCGGACCTAGCGACCACGTCCCACTGGCAGTGGAGATACAACTTGCCTCTGAAGAGATTTCGAAAGGAGAGAAGTACATGTAATAAGCTTTACAGGAGGCCAAACCTCTTCAAACGTCGTAAATCTCATTATTCACATTCATCGAAAGGTATATACAATCCTTCCTAGCCATTCTCATTTACATCTCTTCGCACTCACGGTAAAAGGCCCATGACCGCCTTTGCAGCCTTCTCCTTTGTAATCATTACCATTAACTTTGAAACTCTGGCACGTCCATGGTAGCTCGACGGTACCTTCAAGTCCGTTCGGCACTGAGAACGTAGCTTCAAATGTGATTCCACTCGGACCGCCTCCTCCAACCTCCCATGATGCTTCAAAGTTCCCGAGAGGGAACGTGAATCCCGCCTGAACAGAAGTCAAATCGCCCGGCTGAGGAGCAAATTTCCATGTATTCCAGCCAGTTACCGACAGTCCCGCAACGTAGAAAGTCAGAGCCTGTGTGGGTGCTGAGCTCCAGCCATGGCTGAGAGAGACGTACGCGGCGTCGTAGTTGTAGCCAGCCGTACTGCGGTAGTATAGACTGCCATTAGCTGTGATACCTTCAACGAGTGTCGAACCTGTAAATTGCGGCGCAGTGAGAAGGTAGCGCCAGAGCTGTCGGGTCAGCTTCAGCGCCGTTGTTGCCTCACCAGCAACGTAGTGCGCGAGTAACTCAATACCGGAGACGAATGGTGAGATTGTGTCAGGGAGCTCAGGCGTAACTGGGCCGATGGAGTTCCAGTACTTTGTGAGAGCGTTGCTGATTGCTATCTGTTGAGCAGAGGTCTCCGTCAGTCCGTAAAGAAGAGCGAGAGAGTTACCGTCTTGTGGTTGAACGAGAGCGCCAGCTGCTGTTTGATTGTCATTGTAAAGCCCGACTGCTGCATTCCAAAGGACTTTGTTGTAGGCAGACTTTATACCTTTGGCAGCAGCGCTCCAGGTATTGGCAGACGAAGCATATGATCCGCCGAGTGTTTTTGCCAGGGAGGCAAAAGAATCGAGAGCACGATAGTCGAGTGCATTCAAAGCACTATTATAGCCTCCAGCCCCTTGACGTGCCCAGTCGTTCGGCTGCGACTGATTTGCCAGTCCGACAGATGTGTCAATAGTTGAGACGATGAAGTTCACTGCACGAGTAATGTTATCCCAATGGTAGTTAATCCAAGTCTCATCGCCGGTAAAGATGGCATAGTTATAGATTGCAATCACACCCCAGGTGTGGTACGTGTCGCTCTTGCTTCCGCCTCTGAAAGACGCTGTATCTGGACCAGCATACGGTAGTTCGCCAGTACTGGCATTTTGGTAGTAGAACATAGTCTCAAGGGAGCCAAGGAGGGCCGCAAAGCCGGATTGACCCAAGGATAAAGCACATGTCGTACCAGAGATACCAATGTCACCTGGCCATACCGCTCGATCTCTTTTCGCACCATCAACTAGAAATGTCGTGCCAAATCCAAGCGATGAGTTATAGTCCCAACCTGGTTTTACCTGAGGCAGGAAACGTCCAGTGTTTTGTGGAGCAATGTTTGTTTGAACGGTGTAGGCACCTGCGTACCAAGCCTTGACAAGAGTATCGTCGTTAGGCGTGTAGAAATATCCCGAATAGTCTCGCAGATCTGTCTTTCCAGGATCGAATCCAATCTCACACGTTAAGTTCGAGATTGTAATTTCTTCATGCGCCGTGATGGTCGTAAATCGAAAGCCTCCACGGAACCAATTTGTCGGCATAATGAACCAACTAGTCCCAGAACTCACACTAGCATTGTAGGCTCTGTCGTAATCTTCAGTTGGCACGGCACCAATGTCATCTGAGATTGGTCGTATGAAGAAAGGAGATTCATTGTATGCGAGGGAAAATTGTGAGGAGTTTGCTTCAGTGGTGATCTGAAAGCTAACAAATCCTCCGACCTCAACGCCCCAGTCAAAGGTTATGCTTGCGCCAGACGGCATTCGGAAGACATGGCCCAATTGGTCCCAAGACTGGGTAACATTTTCAGACTTCGTGTATACGGAGTATCCCGTATAAGCTCTGGCATCTGGGCTGTAAATGTAATTTTCCCATGGAGTAGCTGATGGACTTCGTTTTGGTGCAGCGAATGCAACAGCAATAGGTAAAATGACCGTGGTGAGAAACTTCATCTTGAAGTAGGGGCCAATGGAAAATCAGTACATTTTTACATTTAAACGAGCGGTGGCGATAGATATATTTCTATTACCGTCTGCGTATTGGGACCATTCTCTTCACGCAAGCGAGCATCGAGGGCTAGTACCTGGAAACATCCTCCCGTTTCTGTGGGGTCGGGTTAACGTCGAGCGAACCGCGGTATAATGACAATAAGCTCAACTTAGGGCAAATCGAATTGATAAAACGTAATGAGCGACACTTATATGCGGGATTATTGGCTGAAGTTTTCCCGGAGACGATCCTGGAGTCGAATGTTGATACTGCATGAACCCTGCCATTTAGGGCTATCGTAGGAGTTGTAAATCCGTGGTCTCATTATCGTAGAGTACAAAGCTTAATGAGCCACCCTTCTCAGAGCTGGAGTTAGTGAAATGCATGGTCGCACCTAGATACGAGACTTCTAAGTTTCTAGTTCTTTCGCTGGCTCACACTCTAAGTTATACTCTAGCATTTAGACGCAACCCTACATTTCATTACAAAAGTATCCGGACCTTCGAAAGCAGGGAAGGTACCGTATCGTAATTGCACACAAACACAAATCCACGTTTAGCTCAGCCTAAACTGCTCAAACATTCCAATCCCCGAATAGGTTCTCGACCCCACTATGCCCGAGATATTAAACAACCCCCTCATAAACGCATCATCAGTCTCCTCATTTATCTCTGTCACTGTCGCTATCGCATTCAAACTACCACCCGTCGACAGCGGAATACTAATGTTTAGCGTCGTGGCCAGAGGAGTGCCCAGTCGTGATGGCCACGTACCATAGGCGTCACGTACCGTCGCTGTACCTATACCGCATGCTGACACAAGCTCTTGCTCATTATTCGCAACGTACGCATTAGCATACTCATTGCCATCGGAAGAGCTGACGCCATCATACAACACGACCGCGTACGGCCCGAGAGTGAAGTGGCCCCAGTACCAGGACTGAATGACTTCGGTAAAAGGGAGATCCGCCCAGTTCATATCATGGTAGCCGAGCACGTTGTTGAAGTTGAAGGTATGACCGGCGACGTAAAGTCGTCCAGACACGCTAGCGCCAGGCATTGCGTTGGCCCAGCCGACATGCGGGAAGATGCGCATGTCTTGATCGTCGGCGAGATTGTTGCTACAGGCGTAGTGGGCTGGCGCGATGGACCTGAAGTGTAGAGAACCCTTGACTTCAAAGGAGGCGGAACTCACATTGGTCGTGTCGATTTCGATGTAGTAGTCCTTCAGAGAGGGAGTACCTTCGAAGGAGGCGCCAGTGCCGATCCAGGTACCTGCTGCAGCTACGGAGGAGAGACATAGTCAGTCTTCAATTGTTGTTGCATTGTTTCTGAGTAGCTCTCACCTTCACCGAGCAAGCCGGCGCTTACGATGACGGCCGCACTAGCTGATAGGTACTCAGTCACCGTAGTTCCATTAGGCAAGCGACAGACAATTGCCACGCTCGTGGCGCTGTCACCAGACGAGAGCAACGAAGAGGCTCCAGTTGGACTCGTGAAAAAGTTAAAGACGACAGAAGAAGCAGCATCCGGCGAGATCACATCGAACCACCAATTCTGGAATGTCGTGTCATTCATCGGGATAACTTTCGGTGCATCCAATTTCTTGCTGGAGAGCCATTGCACGTTCGACGTAGTATTGCTTATCGTGCTACTGAAGGTCTCCAGAGTGAGAGGCAAGTCGTAATTATAAGTGTAGTTGCTGGACGCACTCCCGACGTTGATGGCAGTCATGATTACAGTGAGTGCCCGGAGTTTCGGACTGGCGAGGGAGGTTAAGAAGCCCATTGTAAGTTGCGAGCGAGGTCAGACGAATGATAATCGCTTTAAACGGGAAGTTCGAAAATGAGCCGAAGTTGAAGAAGAGACAAGAAAGAATACGAAGAGTCGGGTGATGAGTTATGAAATCGGAGGAGATGATATATGGGCTTTTGTAGGCCCATGGCCAGTTTTCCTACATGAAATCACAGCCGGAACCCAAAGTCCAAAAGAGAGGAGTATTTGGATCATTCGGATTTAGTTTCCCTAAATGTAAGCCGATTTCGTTGCCGAAATGTTGGAGTATTCGATATTAATGCTCAATTCCTAGTTCCGAAAGATCTCCAGATGACCGCGAGCACTAACTTTCGACCTGCAAACGCAACAATCAGTTAGCCAACACGACACTCCGCATCTTTATTTGCTTTCTTCGAAAATATTCACAAGTTTTGACCTCATTATCCTTCGAACAGCAACTGGAGGACCGATGTTCTGCTTTTAGTCGCGGCACATACAATAGTCTCGACAATTTCACTACCACCGCACCGCTCCATTATAGCCGTACACTGAAGTGCTGGAGCACATGTCCCAGAACAAAATCTGTTGTGAGATCTGGACAGAAAGATGGGACGTGGTTGCTGCTTCGGCCCATGTCTATCCCATCAAGGAGAGCTAATGATTCTCCTCATGGCAGGTATCCCGACTAATACAGCCGAAGGACGTAGAGTCAACTTCGGAACAACTCCACGGCACCTTGCGCGCGCGTGCCGACTCATGACTATGGTAGCCCTGGTATAAGTTTCGTCAGGGATGAGCTGTGGGGAAATGAACGTTTTTGCCAGGGAGACGATCGCGATTTCAAAAGTCAAGGGTCAATATGCAGCCTATCCGAGGTGATTATCAAGACATACTGGAGTCGTCAAAGTCACAAGCTCGATAACCAATAAATGCTCGGTAAAACATACCATAACATTTACCATTCATTGCCGCGATCACATACCGCTTAGATCTGACAGTCTGATCAGTAAAATTTAGAGATTATCCCCTCATTGCAACGTCTAACAAGCTCGTACGCTACTTAGATGGCAATAAAGCAGCGCTCATATCTTCTGTCTTAAATTCTACTTCAACCTGTCATAAATTTCCACCGTGATTCACTTATAGTTTTGTTCTAACAAATACGTCGAGGCTCATTACACCTACCACAGCAAGCTCTCAGCGACGACTCCTATAGCACGTGCATATTTCTACAGGTTCACCTATGGCACTATGGAAGGTCAAATTCTTGCCATTCTTGGCTTGGTTCTTAGTATGTTTTTCTTCGTTCCCATCTGATCTCCCTTCAAGCAAGAAGAGTCTTATATGAACTCTCACATCAAGAATTATCTTCCGCGGCTCATGAGGAATTTAGGTGCAACTGTCAGCAGTACTTGCTTTCGATCCTTTGTACGCCTTGACAAATCCTAAAAACCTGTCTGTTACGGTTACAACCTACCGTGGCACCGGAGACCTCAGCACAATCGAACAATGGGAGCTGGAAGCAGCGCAGCGAGCCCTCACCAACTTAGAAACTCTTGCATATGGAAGTGCAAACACGGCAGAAATAGATTCCTTGAATCTCATCGACGCTCGAAGTCAACTTCTTACCCTTAAGGCCAACCTTTACGACGAACTACCACAGCTACTCAGTGGTCAGATTGCAGAGGCAGACCAACTCATGAATCAGTACGTCGCCGAGTCGAACGGGACGTGGAATCAAACACAGACGACGCTTCATGTCACGGGAATGAGTAGCGAAGAATTTCTCTCAGGCGTATCGGCGTTCGGCTTAACAGACCTTGTCCCTGGCATTCCAGAAACACTCTCGAGCAGACAAGACAATTCGATCACTGATGCTCTTATTAAAGAGATATCACTGGAATTTCTTTTCCCAGTACATCCAGAACACTATGAAATAATAACCAGCCCTATTGGAGTGGTTGAGACCTGGAACTATATCCCAACGCGCACGGTTATAGGAATTGACTTTGGGGATAAGCCAGCCTTTGTTACGCCTTACATCGATTCAGGATATCTCTACTATGTGGGATATGCCAGCACTCTAGACGGTCCAATTGTAACATGGGTTCTGCAGCAGTTCTCAGACTCAGACGATGGATTTGATGTTGATCTTCGAATCTGGTTCCCAGCAGCATGTCCTTTCGATTATTTCTCGCTCCATTCCGAGCACTATGCCATTGAGTTCAAAAATGGGATCCTCCTGATCGCAGATCTGCTCTAAGTCTGAAGAGATGGATGAAGGTATGCGTTTTAAAGCTTCGTCTTACAATAATATCTCGGATTTCTTCTCTTTATTGTCATCGTAACGATTCGTAGTTGGAGTACACAGGACAAAAAACGGCGGAGCGCATGCAGAACATAATTGACCAACGATCTGTTCCATGTGAAACGGCAAGAGCCATTCCCTGTCTCGTGAATTTGATCCTTTCAATGTTGCATCATCCTTACTGTTGGAAGCTTATGGTGTCGTAGCAGAGTTACATATACTTTGTTTGCAGTTAGGGCGCTTTTCGGTACCTTCCGGATGCTGGGAAGCCTTGTCTTATGCCGCTCAATAGTAAGCAACCCATGTCCAGAAGTCGCAATTGGATGGAGCTTGACATCCGGAGTGGATTATAGCGGTCGGAAACAGCCTTGCTGTCTAGAGCAAATGTGAACGCAATATCAATTGGAGCAAAGGAATGTTGAATTACTGCTATCAAAATCGGCCGACGCCTTTATAGGGTAACCTACGGAGTACAGAGTAGACAACTGATCATCTGCTTTCGTTCGAAAGTCGTGGGAAAGCCTGAGATATGAGTCCGACGATCAATCCATCTTGAACAGCAGGCTACCATAAGTCTATATGTTGAACGGTAGCTGCAGGTGTTAGGGCAGGAGCGGTGGTGACGGTTATATCTTACCCTTCCACACACTTGTACTTAGCAACAACATCGAACTCAATGCAATAATCAATCACCATGATCACGGCTCTGCTGCCCATAACAGCAGGCAATTACCCTCTGATAGTTAGCTGGAATTGATTATTTCAAATTACTTCGGCCATTCATAGACACTTGAAATGGCCCTAGTAAGTCACAGGAAGACTATTCGAAGATGTGGATGGGTGATGGAGGAGAAAAGTACTGGCACTGAATATCGGTAGTTCAGATGCTCCAAAACGGGCTCTAGGAACTCTACCCATGCTTGAGTGACGCCTGCCGAGCCCGAGATTCCTCAATCAAAATCTACGTTGATGTCCGCTGGTATGCAAAATGACAACGGTGAAACTTTGCTGGGACCCGAGGGTCTGCGGATGCAAGCGAAAATGCCCCATTTGGTAATATCTTTGGATATGCGGTTAATCAAGTCATATGACAATTTCACACAGTATCTCATAATTGCAGGACGTGAGCATTCGGCTAAACTCAATGTTTGTGAGTTCGTAAGGATAAAATATCCAAATATCAGAGACAATGTACATACCCTGAGTATCTCTCGCAAGTCGAGAAAGAAAGAACTTCTTTTATGTCTGATTGAAATGAATGAATTACCTGTGCTAATATCTGAAAGTGCTTTTCAGTGCATCCATTTTCCACGATGGGCCGAATAGTAAGTCTTCTGATGGATATTCTTTCATCTTCGCTGTTTCCACCCTATCGTAAATCAATCACCACCCTGCCTTGTATCTTCCCTTCGCCCATTTCGTCAAAGACCTAAATTATTGTCAGCAAGTTTAGTTCTGGCCCGAATGCTGGTAATCTTGCCTTTGTTAAGTCTTCCATCTTCTTTAACTCATATCGCGTTTTGACCTTGCCACTCGCAGCAACTTGAACAGTTTCAATGGCATCGAGTCTATTACCAGCTTTCGCTGCTAGGATAGTCAACTCGCGACCAACCATCAGTCCAACACCAGCTCCTCCTATGGGCATGTCTTGGCCTTCCGGAACACCGAGACAGACAAGTACGCCTCGAACGTCAAGCATGTACGGCGCCTGAGCATAAGCGCGATTACTCGAACTGCACGCAATAATGGCCTTGGGACCACCGCCGCCCGCCACTTCCCTGACCTTTGCAATGAGATCCGCATCCTTCTCGAAAGCCGTGACGTCGACGAAGACCTCCGCGCCAACTTCCTTGCACAGCTTCTCCTTGCTTCCCACGTCCAGCGCGATCGTCTTGCAGCCCAGCGCATTGGCGTACTGAATCGCCAGGTGGCCCAATCCGCCGCCGGCGCCCTGCACCGCAACCCAGTCGCCGAAGCGCGCGCCGGAGCGCTTGACGCCCGTGTAGACGGCGAGCCCGGCGCACATCAGCGGCGCGAAGCCGGGGAGGTCGGCCTCGCTCACGCTGTCCGGGATCGGCGTGACGTAGTTGGCGGGCGCGAGACAGTACTGCTGGAAGGTGCCGGGCGTGTAGAAGCCGCTGACGGTTGCGGTGCTGCAGCAGGTTTCGGCGCCGATGAGGCAGTAGTGGCAGCTGAGGCACGCTGACGCTCCGTATTTGATGCCGACGTGGGAACCGACGGTAGGAGACTTGACTCCCGGCCCGAGAGCAACGACTTTGCCTACCCCTTCATGACCTCCGATTTGGTCTTTTGGAGTAGGTACCGGGTTGAATTTCCAGGCGTTGGTGCAAAAGGAATAGTCGGTATGGCAGACACCCGAATACAAAATTCGCACCAACACTTGTCCAGGGCCCGGAGCTTCGATTGGCAATTCAACAATCTTTGTTTCTGTCGTACCTGGATTGGCGTAGACGATAGCTTTATTCGTTTTCCCTTCCAGAGCCTCCATGGCTGTTGTATCTCGCTAGAGAACAGTGGAGTTAAAGAGCTAGAAGAAATTTACTTTCTGACACAAAAAGCTGTTGCATGCTAATACAATAAGTACTCCGGCCCATTCGCAATCACCCCGAGGTGCCACCCGGTCGGGACTGTGATTGCAATTCCTTCATACGATACCCCGCAAAGTGGCTGCTGACAGACTCCAAACCACTGAGTCGAACCGCTATCGACTCGGCTCCGCTGAATCAGTAAGGCTGCGAGGCGTGAGGCTGAACGTGTTGCCTCTGTTAAACCTTACGTCTCGATTCTATGTCGCTTTGTCTTTAAACATGAGTAAACGGGCTGTGAAATCTAGCTGACAGTTGGCTGCAGCCTGGCTTACGCTGAGATTCACCTCACAGTTACGGCACTGTTTCGACGCTTCGAAATGGAGCTGTATCACGTTGACTACGAACGAGATGTCAAAGCCTGCAGAGTGCGTTGTTGGCCATCCCACAAGAGAATCCGAAGGATTTCGAGTTCAGGTTATCGCTGCATTATAGGTCAGCATTCAGCGAGCCTGTGTTTTCATGCGATTCGCTTGGGATACGTATGGATCAAATTGGCGAGAGCGTTTAATATGTCGACAGCAGGACTGAACCATCAATAGTACCTACCCATAATCATGACCATAATAATGCTGCTAGTACAATGAGATTCATCTTTCGGCGAGATTAATCCTTAGTCGAAGGCAGGAAGAACAGATGGCAAAAGTAAGTGTAGAAGTATTGATCAGTATATAACAGTAGTGGGATTGTTGAAAATTCTCTCCATGCGATCAATACAGCTATCCTATCCCGAGATTTTTTCACACTTTTATTCGGTCCTGTCATATACCTGAAGTATGTAAGTATCCGCACTGAATCATTCTGAGAGGCGCCAATCATCAGCCAGGTATGAAGAAAGAAAAGAGCAAATTCGCCATGCAGACTTCCTATCGTATGATCATGGACTCCCATACGTGAAGAAAACAAGAATGGCGGCGCCCAGTGTCGTCGCCAGGGTATGCTCGCTCAAGAAAAACACTCAACAACGGCAATCTGATTCCCTAGTTCAACGCCTAGTGGCAATCCTAGTCTCGTACGCCTTCCAAGCTTCCTGTCTGTAGCGCTCTGCCTCGGCGGCAGGGTCGTCAGCCGTGATGATGCCTCGGCCGACGATAATGACATCGGCGCCGTGCTCAAAGACGGCCTGCCGCGGCGTGTTATATTGCTGGCCGAGGGCATCGCCCATTTTCTCGTCTTCCTTGCCTGGCGGCGGCATGCTAACTCCAGGCGTGATGGTAACGAAGTTGTCGGTCGGCTCCGAGTTGAGGTTGTGTTGAGCGACGAAGCCGATGACGAAGTCGCGTTGCTGCCGCGCCAGCGCGACGCATTGCTGGGTGTACGTTCCCGTCATCAAGTTGCCTTCCGAGCTCATTTCAGCTAGTAGTAGCAGCGCGCGCAAGTACGGTGTTGAACCGAGACCGCCTTCTTCACCGAGTGTGTCTAGCATGGGAGTCGGTTGTGGCGAGATGGGCTCCGTTTTAGCGGATATGGTGGTCGTGATAGATACGATGCTGCCTTTTCGCATGTCGTGCAGAGGTTCATCAAGCAAATGCTCCTCTGACCCATTTGCTCTTCTTTCCAAGTACGCGGGAGTCGAGTCGATGGCATCGGATGGGATAGGACCAGAGTCTTCATCCGAATGATTCGCTTCCGGCGCCGGTGAGCCAACGCTGATCTCCGTTGATACGCTGCTGTTGAACAGCGCAACAGCATCTTGAGCTGCCTGCTTCAGCGCCGTTACAACGGCCGGACCCGGGAAGATATGTGCGTTGACGATTTCGGCCCATTTGACTATGCCGAGTGGACCTGAAGTGTACTGCCTCTGAACGGTGCCTGAAATCTATAGTCAGCTTGTGTGACTTCGCCATCCAAGATATGGTAACGGTGTGGCATACTTCCAATATCACCAAACTTCCTATCTTCGAAAACGAGGAACTTCTTTTTCTTTGCTATCTCGCGTAGCTTCCGCACCGTCCGCTCGCTCCAGTCATCGACGATGTCGGCGTGTGTCTTCAGGATGCATATGGAATCTCCGGTCTCGTCGGCGAGCTTGAGCAGCTGAGATGAGGTCGAGACGTCGGCCGATACGCAAAGATTTGACTTCTTGATGGCGATCAGGTGCAGGAGGTAGGCGGCCAGCGCAGGGGTGTCGGGCAGCTGAGCGCGTTCCCTAAACGACAACGACCAGGTAGGATGGCGGGGTTGATTGGTGTTGACAGCCCTGGAGCTCATGGTGGTCTCAGCGCGTGTGAAAGTGAAAGTGATTGCGGTGTTGTGCGTTCGTCGGGAGTGGGAGTAGGTGCGGTCGGGCGCGACGAGGGCGAGAGAGTTGTGGGAGTTGCTACAGTCCTCCTCGGGAGAGGGACTCAGCGAAAAGAGAGGCAATATCAATATAAAGCATTCGAGATATGGATCAGGAGTTGTGGGTGGTTCGGTGGAGCATGTTCAGCTACCCGTTCTTAGCATGGTGGACGGGAGTCGGGGAAATCCGTCCGAGCTGGGAGCTAATGCAGGTGCTTGAGGGGAAAAGCCAGCAGCAGTTGCATGTTTGGAGATTGATACGACCGTCGACGGCAGTCTGGAGTAGAGCTACTCCGTATGTGCATTTATGTGCATGCCCGCTTCCGAGTTTGAAGGAGAGCTACGGTCTACTCCGTACGCTGCCAATATCTTAATTGGTGCCGGTGGCCTTGTGGGAGAAACACACGCGATACGCGCCGGTCTGACCACTCTTCTCCTCGATAAACCGTCACCTTATTTGGCATATGAAGGCGACGCAGCACACCGCATTTGGTAAGGTCGCTGCCATCGAGAATTTGAGATACAGCTGAACGTCGCCGGGCCTCCCTGTATCACCGCAGGGCAAGGGAGCTGGATCCACAAAACAGTGCTACCGCATTCCCGTTTTTGATCCGAAAAAAGTTTCCATTGCCTCCAAACATGCTGGAATCGTTGGGAGCTCCTGCAGGTAATTTCATCTCGCTAACCCGTGGTTCCGGCGCTCAAGCTGCCACTATATCAAATTCAAAAGAGCGGTCGGCATCCAATAGAGTAGCAGTACCTTTGCTTCAAAGTCTACCGTAAATGGACGATTGAGATCAAGCCATCGCTTGCGGTTCAGCTACCCGCGCCCCGAAGGTTTTACCTTACTTTTTCGCCCGTTATCACGCAATTAGCCTTACAGGTCATCCTCGCCGTGGGCTGTTAATGCACAGCAAAGCTAACTTAGAGTTGCGGTTTTGCCTAACTGATTCGGCGGCTTTTTGACGCCTCTTTATGCGGCGTCGACCGCTCGTTCTTCTACGGAGCATCGTATCCAGAACCTTAACTAACGCACGGCTATGTGTACTAACGTAGTTTATAAGCGAGCTGCCCATACAAGCGAGGTGCCCAGACCCCCCCATTTTATTATCACCACTTTTTGACGCGCAATATCTCCACAACCACACATTTATATGGCTCAAAAAGAGGCTAGATTACAGCTTGCAAAGCACGCTATCGATCAAAACCAAATACAGAGCGAAAGAGCTGCTGCAAAAGCGTACGACGCGGTCCGAACGACCCTGAGGCTACGCCGCAAGGGAATT